>BNJT01002811.1_pt1 | contig 153274 bp, 244 predicted proteins | sample 8540491 | NCBI WGS metagenome assembly BNJT01 (sample SAMD00202455, study PRJDB9452) | human saliva metagenome | host: Homo sapiens
TATTTTCCTCAACCACAACTGTTTCTTCAAGAGTCGTAAGTATAATTTCAAGTATTAATTCTACAAAAGCATAACTGTCTGCTTCTTTTGTCTGACTTACCAAGTAATAAGCTATGCCACATCCTTCCAATACGCCCGTTTCCATCCGCAAACGGATGAATAAACTCAACTTCTGCATCCTTATTTCCTCAATTCGAGATAACGCTCAATATCTCCAAGCAGTGCATCCAGACTGAAATAACCGCTCTCTCGTGCAACAAGTTGACCGTCCATATATACCAGTACAGTCGGTGCGGAGAAAATGCCCATCTGTGAACTGATTTCCATATTTTTTTCTATATCTACATATCGGGCTTCTACCTCTTTATGCTCACTCATCCACTGTTCCAGCTTATACCGAATGGCATGGCAGGGTCCACATGTATCCGAACCAAACTGAAGGATAAGCACCGGTATTTTTCTTTATTAAATCATTAATATCTTCTCTAAGATCATTCATAGTTCAAATTCCTTTCTTATTAATCATATCAGTCAGAGAACATACTGTATCATACCGGACTTTTTCCCATGACCGATTAAACTTCCTATCGCCTACTCAAATATTATCAGTTACATTCGTTTGGAAAATCCATCTATTTTGTTTAGACTTCCGAATCCCACTTTTTCTATTTCATTTTGAATAATTAAAAATCTCTTTATTTTTTTAAAAAAACTATAAAATTGCCTTTTATACCCTTTGCACTGCGAAGAACTGTATCTGTAAAATGATTACCCTTGTTTAATTCAAATATTACCTCACTCCCAAGGTCCTTAAAAATACGCTGAAAGCTCTCTTGTATTATCCTCTACAGTTTTTAATATATGATTGTGTGTATTTGCCTCTTTATTACCCAGAGAAAAATAGATTTTATCAGGTAACTTTCTACAAGCATTACTTTTACAATATTCCATAAAGTCATAAAACCAAAGAGAGCCCGACATACTTGTCACTCTGTCAAATACATCAGTTTTATACATAGCATAAACGGCAAAAAGACCTGCAAGTGAATATCCTGTTATTCCTGTAAATTCAGGTTCTCCATCTATCATCTCCTTTGCCTTTGGCAAAATCTCATCTATAAGCAATCTTAGATACTCATCTGCACCGCCGCTAAAAGATTTTTCTTTAGAATAGATTGAAGGCATATACCATGGTGACATATCATGGTTCCAATCAATATTTCCAACTACAAGTAAATTTAAAAAAAGTGCAACCCATATTCTGCAATGCTTGATATAAATCTTCTCCATCACCTTCAAATGTATTAAAAACAATTAAAGGAGAATTTATAGCAGGTGACTTGTATAGGGTAATTTCTTTATATTTTTATATTGAATTTTTTTCTTTTATTCAAGTGGTCTACATACATATATCCCTCCTGTATATTCAATAATCATATATTCTCTTTTTATTAATCACAAAGTATTGTTAAGTTTATTAATTTCTCTTTATCATCTATACAGTAATGCGTCTTTTTGTCTCCAATTTTATTTTTGGGACTTTTGCTATATGTAAAGTCCAAATGTCCAAACATAGCAATTTCATACACCCTGTCTTCATGTATTATATCCTTTTTGTTTTTCCACGAAATACTTCTGACTTATACACCCACGATCCATACTTTTTTTCTTGGTATAGATTTTAAGCCTATAATATTCTTCCTTATCTTTCTTTGCCTCAAACTTTTTCAACACAAAGCTTGACTTTTCCATAAAATATAAAAGTTCTGTTCTCCAAGTCCTTATCTAAATATAAATTCAAGCTCTTCCTTGGTATTGATCTACTTACCACAGTATTTTTTTAGAATTAATATTTATAACAAATGGATTATTGTCTTTAATAATACTCTTACACAGATTTTTTTCATCAGCTAATGATGCTAACATATTTAGTACAGCTTCTAATCTGTCGCGTATCTTTTTTTCCGTCAAGTTCTTTTTATAAAGGTACTTAGCTCTGTTTTATTTGCATAATCATATATATATGAACATCCATCCAAATGATTTGAAGACGGAATTTTTGATAAATATTCTCTTCTAACAGACGTCTTATGAGTAAAAGCCAACTCCGCTCTCCTACACTCAGGACACTTTAAAGCTCCTCTAAATTTAGAAATATCTCCATTTTTTTATTCTCGTATTCTTCTTGAATTTCAAAAAGTATAGTGTTCCTGTCCATCTTTTGTGAAGAAGAAATTTTCAAAAAATATATTCATAAAAATCCACCCACTTCAAACTTAGAATTTACCTGCATCGTAATACCTTGGTGTCGAAGGATTAAACATCATTTTTTTCATTCTTCAATAGATGCTACTGTTACTTCATTAGGTACATCAAGTTTCAACTCAAAAAGGCATACCATGTTCACGAATAGTGCTCGCATGAATATATTAATAGCTGTTGTCATATTTATACCAAGTTCATTAAAAAAATACTTTCTGCCTGCTCTTTGATATCCTTGTCTATTCTAATATTCAAATTTGTTGTCATTGTATATACCTCCTCATAGCTAAATCATAACTATTTTAAATTTTAACTAAGCTCTTTTGATATCATCAACAATTTATCTACATCTCCCGGAAGATCTAGAACATGCATTTTACGATGACAATTCGGACACAATGCACTGGTATTATCAATTGTATCAGTTCCACCTCTACTAATCCATACAATATGATGATTTTTCTAAAAATGGTTCTCCGTCTTTATCCTTAAATGGAGCAGGCTGTCCACATAACTGACATATACCGGCTCGCTCTTATCTTTGTATAAGCGACAACCTTAGAATTTCTGATGTAAGTCATCCCCTCATAACTTCGTCTACCTACTTGACTATGAGACTCTTCCTCAACCTGTCGCTTCAAGACTTCCAAAGGAATCTTTTTTGCCTCTTGAATTTCTATCTCTAAATTATTCTTTTCTTTTTCTAAACAGTAACATTTCAAGTCTATTATTTTATGAATTCTACTAAACACTCTTATATTAGGCTCAGACTTTTTCATCAAACTTATATACTCCCAAAAATCTATATTTACCTTTTTAGACATGCAAATGTAACTCTAATACTACTGTTAACAATATCACTTAACCCTATCTTTCCGTCAGAATCCTCTTCAATTATAGTATTTCCATCATCTACCAACTTATTTTTTTCCATCGTGTTTCTTTTCTTATTACATACAAATTTTTGGTGCCCAAAAGGCAGTTCCATTATTATCTAATACAACAAAAGCCCTTTGAAACCCTCTGTAATTTTTTTCCCAAAACATTTGTTAAGTATTTCAACTATCGTATCAAATTCTATTATCTTATCTGCATCAAGCATTGAATATACTATATTTGCTCTGTATCCATTATCACTATTATTACCCATATTATTCCTCACATACATATATCTTTATTCAATGGAATAGATTATATTTTAAAAATACTACTTTACTTCATCAAAAAAATATCCGACGATGTTTTTCTCCATATCTTTTACTAAATAGGACACTAAAATATCAACTATCGTAAATCTTCTCTTCAACATTGTTCTAGCCGGCTTATCCTCCTCGTCAATCATTGAAATCGAACCTTCTGAATATATATAGTCAAAATCCTTACCCATTTTTTTAAGATTTTCCTTACCATCTTCTTGCCACCTTTGATATATTACCAAGTTTGTCTATCCTTTTTTTAGGTAAAGCCCTCGACGTTTCTCCACTTATAATAGCATTTTTTTATCTATGGATTAAAATCTGATTTTTCTATTACCTACATATGAAAAATTCCCTTTATCTAAACTTAATTTGACAATTAATTTTTTTATTGTGCTAGAACATGATACAAGATAAAGCATAGAAAGTGTGATGAAATGGAATTTTATCGTAGTAACGGAGAAAGAATCCATTATGAAATCATAGGAAGAGGCTTTCCTGTTGTCTTCTTACATGGAAACAATCTGGAAAGCGGTTATTTTAAAAAGCAAAGGGTTTTAAGCAAGTACTATAAGCTTTATTTTTTTGTAGACAGCTTAGGACATGGTAAATCAGGAAATATTTTTGGGGAAGATAAGCTTTTTCTTATCTGGCAGAAAGTCTTGATGAACTGCTTTCATATCTTAATATAGAAAAATGTCTGCTGGTAGGACATAGTGACGGTGCAAACCTTGCCATAAAGTATGCGGCGCTTCACAAAGAAAGAGTTGCCGGTATCTTGGCAAACAGCGGTAATATTACTTTTTAAAGGTCTGAAATTCCTACCGAGATACGCTTGTTATTTTGAAGAAGTCTTATATAAAAACTCTGGGTATAATCTTTCCCTTTTTTTAAAAGGAGAGCAAAAGTCTCTCCACTCTTGCGTGAAGATTTGAATATTCCTAAAGAAGTTTTTTCTAAATCAAACTATCCTGTCATAGTTTTAGTCGGAGACCATGATATGATCAAAAGGGATCACAGCATAGCTATTGCCAAGCTTTTTCCACAGGGTAAGTTTATAGAAAGGAAAAACCAAGGCCACAATATTCCAAAAAAAGGACGGTAACTACTTTAACAAGACTATTTCAAAAATGGTAAGCTATATACAAAGTTGTACCCGGTGATTTGCATTCTTCAAGGAGGTAAAAAAATGCAAAAGATAATCTCTTTTTTATAAAAATACAAGAATGTTATTAAAGGCATTTTGTTTGTCAGTATACTTATCTTGGTTATGATAGAATTTTCTCATATGAGAAAGGCTATTTCTTTCAGTGCTGTAAAGGATATACTTAGCCATTTATCTGTATTACAGATTTTTTTAGCCTTTTTATTTTCGGTATTCTTGCAGTTTCTCCTATGATGCTGTATGACTATATACTGACAAAAGAGCTTGGTAAGAAAAATTTCTATATTTAAGCTTATCGAAAACAGTTGGACTATAAACAGTTTAAATAATCTTATAGGTTTTGCAGGTCTTGTGGATGTCGGACTTAGGTACAGCTATTTTTCCGACGAAGAACAGGAAGGCAAAACAATGAAAGGCATATCAAAGGTAATGCCGTACTTTATGTCGGGGCTGTCTTTATTGTCGTTTGTGTCATTGTTATTGTTATTTTTCTCATGATAAGAATAATACTTTTAAAGACCCTACAGTTTTTGTACTTGTACTTGCTTCTCTTATACTTCCGGTACTACTTTTTTTCTATCTACAAGGAAAAGACTTGATTACTTCGGAAATTTGAGTAAAAAGAAAATACTTGCTCTCATAGGAACCTCACTTTTGGATTGGCTATTTGTATCCGGATTTTTTTCTTCTATGTAGGAAAAAGTACTTGGTTATAATGTTTCTTTTGTAAATATACTTCCTTTATATTGTATTTCTATTTGTATAGGTATTGTATCAATGATACCGGGAAGTCTTGGAAGTTTTTGATCTTATAATGATAGGAGGACTGCTGCATCTTTCATTAAACCATAATGAGGTGATAAGTTGGCTTTTTGCTTTTTCCGTATTTTTTTATTATTTTTATTCCGTTCTTTATAGGACTGATATTATTTATAAAAAGTATGGCCGGCCAGATAAATGACAAATTTCTGGGATTACCCGGGAAATTCTTAAACATAATAAGCCGTGGAATACTTCATTTTATGGCAAATTTCTTCGGCTTTTTTTCCTTATGGCAAGTGCAATACTTCCTGATGAAATTCATAACATACCTTTTATAGGAAAGATGGATCCCATCCGTGGACAACTGCTCTTCCAATTTCCAAGTTTTTCTTCTCGAAGCCTTTTTCTTCCTACTTGGAAGATTGATAAAAAGACATTCTGCATTTGCAAAACCTTTTTTTGTATTGTACTATGCCCTATAAGCCTGATTTATATCAACCTTGATACTACTCTGTTTTTTTGGCAGTCTTTATATACTTGTATTTTTAATGCTTTTTATATACTGAGAGAAAGAGCTTAAACAGAAAGTCATTTTTTTCTATTCCTTAGAGGACAGAATAAAAGATATAGGATATATAGTTTCCAGCTTTATAGTCACTGTATTTCTTTTGTATGTATCAAGAGGAAATGCAGGTGGAAACAGTTTGGGATTTCTTCTCTTCCATCATAACGGCTTCCTCTCAAGGAATTCTATAGGGACACATTTTTTTAACGGATTTTTTTCAATCACTTTTTACATCTTTTTGCCTACTTACTGATTATTGCATTCTTTTATATTGCGGTAGAATCTATGGCAAAGGACAGACATTTTTTTCTTTTTGGAGAAAAAAATTTGAAAAAAATCTCGTTATAAAAGCGTTTTTGGAAAGTTTCGACAATACCAACTTAAATGCTTCTCTTGCATTTTTTGGGAGATAAGCTTTATATATTATTACTCTGAAGGAAATAATGATCTTGTGGCTTTCCAATTTGCCTTAGAGGACGGTAAGGCTGTTGTTATGGGAGATCCTATAGGTAAAAAGTGAATATTTTAATAAGGCAGTTTCTTCATTTATAAAAGATGCTGAAGCCAAAAATCTTATACCACTTTTTTTATGAAATAAGTCAGGATATAACTTTACTTCTGCATAATTACGGCTATGATTTTTATGAAATTTGGTGAAACTGCAAAAAGTTGATCTGAATGAATTTGACCTGACCGGAAAAGCCGGAAGAAAGTTTCGTGCTATTACAAATCGTGGGGAAAACAGCGGATATTCCTTTAAAGTAGAGTTTCCGCCTTTTTCAAATGATTTTTGGATGAATTAAAAAAATATTTCTGATGGCTGGCTTTCGGGCAGGCAGGAAAAAGGGCTTTTCTTTAGGATATTTTTGACAGAGATTATCTTTCACTTGCACCCATTGCCTGTGTGCTTGACAGTTCAGGAAAGGTTCAGGCATTTGCAAACTTTTTGGTATGTAACAATGATAATGAGTCAAGTATAGACCTTATGCGTTACGACCCTAAAAACGGAAAGAAACGGTATTATGGACTATCTCTTTGTCCAAATTTTTTCTTTATATGAAGGAAAATAATATCAGATACTTTGACCTTGGAATGGCTCCACTTTCAAATGTAGGGCAGTACGACCACAGCTTCTTAAGCGAAAAAGCTTGCATTTTTTTAGTTTACAGCTTTACAAGTCGCTTCTATTCCTTCGGCGGCTTGAGAAAATACAAGGAAAAGTTTGCTCCTTCTTGGGAGGCAAGATATTTATCCTATCCGAAAGACAGTAATTTGCTTTTTGATTTACTTACTATATATAAGATTGATAACAGACAGGTAAAAAAAGTATAAAATATAAAAAGTGGGTTGAAAAAGTCAACCCACTAAAACACTTGACATAGTTATATTATCTATAGCATCAAACGGAATTGGAAAAATTTATAATCGACTCCATACAATCAAAATCGGCTTTAAACTCCTCATCTTGACATAGAAGCCTTGCCTCACGTAAACGTTTCCTTGCCTCTATAATATTCTTACTAAAAACTATATACATGAACAAATCCAGTACCATAAAATAATCATAGTAAAAAAATCATGATCTCTGTACTTGTCAAAAAGGGCTTGCTGTCTGTAAACAATTCTTGTGCTCTTTTCATATTTTTTTGAGATGAAAATAGCAAAGACACAGGTTTAACCTTCTTGCCATCTCCACTTCAGTCATACTTTCAAGTGACCTTCCAAAACACTCCAAAATATATTTTGCCTCAGCATAATCCTTCTTCCACATAAATGCGAAAGCTATGTTCAGTTTTTGCCATATTTTTTTGACATGTCGTGATTTTTGTGGTCTTCTCTATAGCATTCAATTTATCAATGCACTCATCAAACTTACGTTCATCAAACAGCAATAAAAGTTTACATATTTTTCTTTATATATACTGCACTGTAGATTCGCTTATACAGTTCAGATCCTGCAAAAATGATTACAGCCGATACTATAAAGATTACAAAAGTTTGCCTGACGTTCAGCCCAAGTCCTATCTCACACACTAAGAGTATACTTACATATACAACTCCTATAACTAAGATGCTTAGAAGGCTCTTCATATTCATTCTAACACCCCGAAAAAAATTATAGCTGATATAATCTTGTATACTTCTCTTCTATATATTCAAGGAAATAATTTACATTAAATTCTTCACCTGTTACCATCTTCATAAGCTCAGGCGCCTCATAACGGAAGCCGTAGGTGTGAATATTTTTCTTTAACCAGTCCATAACTTCATCAAATTTATTATTTTCAAGTAAATTATCTACATCCAGATCTTTTTTCATTGCATGTACATACTGTGCCGCAAATGCTGTTCCAAGTGCATAGGTTGGGAAATAACCAAAGCTTCCGTCTGACCAGTGCACATCCTGTAAGATACCAAGCTTATCATTTGGTACATCTACACCAAGATATTCCTTTATACTTGGCATTCCATGTCTTATCCAGTCCTTCTGTAGATATAGTACCGTTAAACAATCCCTTTTCTATCTCATAACGGATCAAAACATGCAAAGGATATGTAAGTTCATCAGCTTCCGTACGAACAAATGAAGGCTTTGATACATTGATTGCCTTATAAAAATCTTTCAAGGCTTATATCACCCTAACTGCTTAGGGAAGTATGCCTGTAACTTAGGATAATTATATTTCCAAAAAGCCATAGTACGTCCGAGATAGTTCTCACATAGACGTGACTGTGACTCATGCATTCCTGAAGATACACCCTCTGATAAAATCATTCCGTCATACTTCGGATCTATATTGTGCTCATAGTATGCATGTCCGACTTCATGTACTGTTGAAAGGATGGCGGAAGCTACATTATTTTCTATATTTTTGTAGTTGTACGACAATCATTCTCACAAGTCCAGGAAGTAAACGGATGCTCAGACTCATTTTTGATAACCCCATGAAGAGTCAAAATGTACATACTTCAGTAAATCATCCATAAACTTTTTCTGATCTTCAATAGGAAAGCTTTGATGTAAGAAATCCTCGTTTATCTGCTTTTGCCTTTGTTACCTTCCCTATAAGCGGAACCAATCTCTCTTTTAATGCATTAAAGAATGCATCATATTTTTTTCTTCGTCCATACCCGGCTCATAATCATCAAGCATCTGATTATAGATACTCTTATCAGTCGCTTCTGTAACCATATAATCTTTTTGGCTCTCTATTACTTTCTTCAAGTATGGCTCAAATATAGAATAGTCAGCCTTAGATTTTTGCAAGTATCCATGCATCAAATGACTCATCGCAAAGCTTTTTTTAAATGCCACAAATTCTTCCTTAGGTATGCAAACGGTATCAAGTGCTTTCTTATAATAAAGCTCTATAGCACGTCTATCTTCATCATTTACCTCAGGATCATCTTTTTAAATCTTTCAACAGCTCAACTATTTCTTTGTCTGTTTCCAAACTGAAGAGTTCTCCTGCCAAATAGGCAGATCTCTCATCTCTATAAGCGGCTCCTGCACTTGGTGCAACTGTCTGCTTATCAATTCCGATAATATTTAATGCCATTTGGTATGCAGAACATTTAAATAACCAGTCCTGATACTTTTTTAGTTTTTCTTTTGTAGTCATAGTTTCCTTTCGTAATTTTTAGAATTTATTTCTCCAAAGCCTGCTCTATATCAGCTATTAAGTCTCGAACATCTTCTATACCTACAGACATTCTAATAAGGTCAGGTGATACTCCTGCTGCTCTCAGTTCATCATCATTCATCTGTCTATGTGTTGTAGATGCAGGATGAAGTACACAGGTTCTTGCATCTGCCACATGAGTAACAATTGCAATAAGCTCCAAAGAGTCCATAAACTTAACTGCCGCTTCTCTGCCTCCTGCTATTCCGAATGATATAACGCCACATGAGCCGTTTGGAAGATATTTTTTAGCCAACTCATGCTGACTGTCATTCTCAAGTCCTGAGAATGATACCCATGATATCTTAGGATGTTTTTCAAGATACTTTGCAATAGCAAGTGCATTCTCAAAATGTCTCGGCATTCTTAAATGCAATGTTTCAAGTCCAACTCCAAGATAGAATGAATTTTGAGGTGAAGGAATCGCTCCGAGGTCACGCATAAGATTTGTTGTCATCTTTGTAATGTATGCCCCCTTGCCGAAACTTTCTGTATACACTATTCCGTGATAAGTTTCATCAGGAGTTGTAAGCCCTTTATATTTATCTTTGTACTTATTCCAATCAAAGTTTCCTGAGTCGACCACAACACCGCCAAGCGCATTGGCAGTACCGTTCATATACTTTGATGTTGAATGTGTTACAATATCAACTCCCCATTCAAAAGGTCTGCAAAAAATCGGTGTAGGGAATGTATTATCAACTATAAGTGGTACACCATGCTCATGTGCAGCTTTTGCAAACTTTTCGATATCCAAAATTCTAAGTGCCGGATTTGCTATAGTCTCGCCAAATACAAGCTTTGTATTCGGTTTAAATTTATTAGCAAGTTCCTCCGCTGAAATATCAGGATCCACGAATGTAGACTCTATACCCATATTTTTCATTGTGTTGGCTATAAGATTATATGTTCCTCCATAGATAGCTGAAGAAGCAATGACATGATCTCCTGCACCTGCTATATTAAGTATCGCATAAAAAGTTTGCCGCTTGCCCTGATGATGTGAGTATAGTCGCTACACCGCTCTCAAGTTGACAAATCTTTCTTGCTACGGCATCATTTGTAGGGTTTGCAAGTCTTGAATAAAAAAATATCCGCTTTCCTTTAAGTCAAACAAATCTCCCATCTGCTGTGAAGACTCATATTTAAAGGTTGTAGATTGCACTATCGGAAGCACTCTGGGCTCACCGTTTTTAGGCTCATAACCGCCCTGTACACAGATTGTATTTATATTGTATTTTTGACATTAGTATTTCTCCTCGTATTATATAGTAGTAGTTTTTAGAGACCCTCTCCAAGGTCTTTATAACTATTAAGTCATAGTCTTTTCTTTACCTCTTCCGTAGGTTCGACTATGATATATAAGATGCTGTGGATTGGTTTAATTCTCCTACCACTTGATGGTTTTGGAAAGGCTCCAACCACAGTCTCTTTGCTCATTTGTTAATCAGTTAGATACCGCATGACGGTTTATTTAGAACGAGGCTACAATCGCAAGGAGTCCCTGTGGTTCTAAAACAGTATCAAATATATTTTAAAGGAGATTATTATGATTTACGTAGGAATTGATGTCGCTAAGGATAAGCATGATTGCTTTATCACAAACTCTAATGGAGAAGTATTATTTAAAGCTTTTACCATTTCTAACAATCAAGATGGTTTCAATGTCCTTTACCAAAGAATAGAGTCTGTTATGGAAGATGTAACAAAAGTAAAAGTAGGACTGGAAGCTACCGGACACTATAATTACAATCTTTTAGGGTATCTCATTGATAAAGGTCTGACCACCTATGTCATCAATCCGTTACATACAAATCTCTACAGAAAAAGTCTAAGCCTTTAGACTCACGAAAACGGATAAAGTAGATGCCCGCACAATTGCTTACATGCTCATGTCTGATGGAACTTGAAGTCCTACTCAAACACATCTTACCACAACGAAGAATTAAAGTCATTAACTCGTTATCGTTTTAATAAGGTAAAAGAACGTGCCAAGCTAAAAACTTCCGTTTCAAGACTGGTCTGTATCTTATTTCCTGAATTAGAAAAGCTTGTACCAACACTTCATATAGCATCCGTTTATGCATTGCTTTCTGAATTTCCCGGGGCTAAACATGTAGCCGGTGCACATCTTACCAGACTTACAAATCTACTTTCAGATGCATCTAAAGGTCGATATGGTAAATATACCGCCATAACTTTTAAGGAAACTGCAAGGGCTTCTATCGGCTCAAATATGCCGGCCAAATCTCTTGAACTAAAACACACCATAAAGTTGATACTGGAACTTGGTTCTGAGATTGATGAAATCGAAAATGAAATCAAAACTATCATGGATGAAATTAATTCTCCAATTCTCAGTATTCCAGGTATCAACTATCGTATGGGCGCTATGATCATTGCCGAGATTGGTGACTTCAGTAGGTTTGATTCTCCTGATAAAATCCTAGCTTATGCCGGGTTTTCACCATCAACATATCAATCAGGGCAGCTTGACTCAGCATACTCTCACATGGAAAAACGAGGTTCCAAATACCTCAGATATGCCCTATACAATGCAGCCAAGTATGTTTGCCGCTGGGATACGATATTTGCCGGGTACCTTGCCAAGAAACAGAGCTGAAGGCAAGCATTATAATGTTGCCCTATCACATGCTGTAAAAAAACTGGTTCGAGTTATTTATCATCTTGTAAAATCAAATCAGCAATACATTAAAGTAGCTTAATTAACTCTAATTCAATACTCCTTTTTCATGCACCTATCAAGATGCTCTTTTTGTCATGCAGTTTTCAAAGTACAAGGAACTCTAACTGTATTCCGAGTATATCTAAAATACATTTCTGTACTTTATTTGAAAAATATCATTTTAAGGCTTGACTTTTTAATAGTTAGTCTTTTTATACATATATTTTCGCAATGATTTTTATGCAGGTATGCATCCCTTACTCTATACGAAAAATGAGTATACTTTTATTATCGGAATAATATCAAATATAATGTTTCTATCCATGTACAATATTTAATATTTTTAATATAAGTAAGAGAACTTAAAATTATAATACTTGTTTTATCCTTTGTTTTTTTACTTATGGATATATTATCAATAACCGCTTCCCCACCTGCCTGCAATACACCGCTAAATGCACTTATCAATTCATCTCTCTTTTCCTTTGGAAGTTTTGCCAGGCTCTTTATAATTATCCCGACATTTTTTAATAAGTTCCCTCCAAATTCTTTAAATGTTTTTGCTTCTGTCTCTTCAATCAGAGCAAACACTGTAGAGACCAAAGACTCCCTAGTTTCATCATCAGTTTTTTTCAAGCCAGGTTCCCAATGAAACATTTATAAAATTGCTCATATCATCCAGTTTAGACTCAACAAATTCATCTCTCATTACTTCCCAGGTCATAGCATCATGCTGAAAAATACCTTTTGCACTGCTCTTTACTACCTTTTGCTCACCATCATTTGAAAGTAATTGACCTATTATTGATGTCTGAGGTACTATACTGTATATTTTTATTAACAATCTGTTTATATTCTTCTGTATTAATGATCTCCTCCCTAAACCCCAGGGCCGTCATTATTATATATTTTAGTAATATGCTTCTTTTACATCATCACTACAAAAAGTCTGCGCATACATTGCAAAATTTCCACCTTTTTGAATGTCCGCCAAGCATAAAATCACCTTTAATCAGCTTTGATACATCATTTAAATAATCAAGCGCCTCCTTTGTTCCCTCCGTTTCCGACATACAACTCATCATAAAATCTTCTTTCCAGCCTGTTATAGTGCTGTCAGTGCCACGAAAAGCTATATAATTAGTTTTGTCGGGAAGAAAAAAATGTTACTGCAGAAAATTGTTTTTATTTTTTTCTTTATCAAAAAAATATCTCTATAATATCCAATCCTTGTCTCCCCTAAATCGCTCCCCGCTACCATCTGTTCAAGTAAAAGAGGTGCCCTCTCTGTAAATTGTCCTTTCTCTCTTATTTCTTCCAAAGAATGTTTCTCACAAAAATGTCTTCAGTACTTCTTCAATACTGTATATTCCTTCAGTATCAGAAAACAATTCATCAAAATCCATATAAGATATATATGACAGTATTACATTATCTATATCATTAAAGGGTGATACCGATAAGCTTATATCATTTCTCCATTTTAAATAGTCCAATAATTCCATATTTATATTTTTCCTCTTTGATTATATGATTAAACTTTTTATTTTTATATAATACCATGATACAACTTATTGTTATTATTTACAAATAAGAGTGAGTTAAAATCAACCCACTCTTACGTTTTAAAACCCATATTAAATTTTCTACAATCAAGCCTCAACTCCCCAAACTTCAATTTGTGTAAGTGCCGGGAACGGAGATTCTCCCTCCGCCTTTTATAAGATTTTTCAAGCACAAGGCTTTTTTTATTTTTTTCTTTCCTTTATCTGAAAACACTGTGGCTTTTCGGATTTTTCAAGTTTAAAAGTTTCACTCTTTGCCGTCATCAAAATTAATATCTGCACTTACCCAATAATTATCATGGGGATAATCCGCTCTGAGAGTAAGTCTTATTTCATTTTACAAGTACTTCTCTTCCAAAAATCTATAGTAAGAGTCGCTTTTTGGGTCTCTGTTAATACCCCAACTCTGATATGGATATTTTCCATGAGATGAGTTTGCATACATTCCGTCTACAGCATTCCTTTGCGCAAATACCGCCCTCATCTCTTGTTTCCACATTGGCTGATGCATGAGGATAAAATGTATTATTCTCATGCTGATCATAAACATTTAATGCAAGGTTTTTTACTTTACTTATCTCCTCATCGGTGGCATATCTTGCTTCAATATAATGGACCATTCCTGTAAAGCTCTTCGGTGAATAATTCGGTCTGTTATTTGCAGGAGGAATGAAAAAAATTCAATACTTCTACCCGGAATATAGATAAATGCCTCTCTCATACTGTCCTCAAAACGTACTACACAGTATCTCCCGGCCTTATCCGTATCAAGTACTATTCTGTCTCCATCCATGTATTCACTGCAATATACCAGTTCAGCCTTATTATCTCCCTCAAAGCTGCAGGCCTTTTCAATCTCTCCTCTACCTACTATTTTTAGTTTAATCATATCCGCTCCTATTAAAATTCTTACCAATACATTTTCCAATCAGGTCTTGAAAGCCTTGTAAGAGCCTCCATGAAGAAATAATCTCCCCAGATAACACATTCATCAACACCGCTGTTTTTACAGGTATTATAAGGTGTTTTCTTTGCGTATGTTCCATGTAAAAGCTGACCGTTTGATATACTTCTATCTTTTACCTGATAATTTTTTTATAAGAGAATACATGATTTTTTTTGCCACCGAGGTATAGTATGCTTTGTTTTCTTCATCCAAGTATTTGCTCATCTCCAAAAATCCGCATACTGCAATTGCAGCTGATGACGAATCTCTTGGCTGTTCATTTTCATCACCGTCTCCAAAGCACAAATCCCAGTACGGACAAAGATCTGTAGGCAAATGCTTTTAGGAAATACTTTGATACTCTCTCAAAATATTTTTATATATTCCTTATCTCCTGTGTTTTTTTATATGCTATAGCAGTTCCGTAAATTCCCCATGCCTGTCCTCTTGCCCATGCGCTGGCATCTTTATATCCTTGACAGGTAGCACCATGTGAAAATTCACCGGTATCAGAATCAAAGAATATCGTATGCCAGGTTGAATCATCATCTCTTATTATATGTTTCATTGTAGTAAGTATATGGTTTTTGGCAATCTCGGCATAATGCTCATCCTTTGTCACTTCGCTTGCCCAGTAGAGCGGCACATTTAACATACAGTCAATAATAAGTCTGGCATTATCTCTTGCCCACATCTCTCCCCAAGCCTGGATATATTTTTCCCTCAGGGCGATATCTCTTTGCAAAGTTGATCTGCGACCTTTATTGCGACTTCTTTTTGCATTTTTTTATAAGAGATTAAACTGTAGTACGCTACACAGGACGGTATGTAAAGAAATCCCATATCATGATGATCTATATAATGTCTTATATTTATACGATTCAAAAACGAGTCTGCCTGTTTCTTTCCTGCCCTTTCAAACAACTCTTTGTCCGCAGCATTTTTTGCATTTTCATAGGAAAGCCATACCTCACCTGTCCAAAATCCGCTTGTCCAATCGGTATTAATACCGGGTGTATAAAAAAATTCCCTTCGCTGTTTGCAGGCGGAAAAATGCTCTTCAAATTCAGGGTAAGTTGTTCTTTACCTGTTCCATACACATATCAAGAGCCTCACTAATCATATTGTCTGTGGCTTCCGGGTATTTTTTTCCAATAAATTAATATCAATCCATTTATCCACTTAACTAATCTCCTTTTAATACTACCATTTAAGTACTGTCATATATTCGGGATTTTTATGTAATTCGGCAATCATAGTTTGTCCGAGTCCATATACTCCTCTTATACCGTTTAAGTCACTATGATTTTCCAACATCATTTTTTAATGAGAACCACACTGTACTTCTCCTTGTTTCTTGTAATTACATATCCTTGGGCTGTATCCTTTGAAAGCATAACATCATAAGCAAAATTGTATACATCTTCTTTTTACGATCTCTATCTTTTTTTATTTTCCCTATTTTTTTACAATCACTGTAGTTAAAAAGTATGAACCTGTTGTATTTACTTTAAGAGCACTCGTTTCTTCTATTTGATTATAATGTCTTGAAAGCAAAGAATTTGTAATTTCAGGTAATAATTCACCTCTTTCATCAAAGCACATTACACTAAACTCACATCTTTCTCCTTGCCCTATTATCACATTATTTTCTTTTTTTAGGCTTATATTCTTTCCGAAGGCAAAATGCTGTGATAAGTCATTTCTCTTATTTCCGATAATTTCATCACTTATAATAATGATATCAGATGTCGGTGCTACGATACGCCTTCTAAGAATCACATTCAAATCTATATACCCACAGTGAAAGCCTTCAAATAACAGCCGGTTTTCCTTAAAAACAAAAGTATTTCCCATGGAAGGAGGTAAACTTTTATAAATCCATGAATCCATGCACTCTGCATATTCACTGTTATTTATAATGGGCACATTGTGGACCTGATTCCCCTTAAGTCTGTATCTTTCCTCTACATCTTTATATGTAAAACGTCCACTGTCCCTAAGTATTTCCTCACCTTCAAACCAAAGTTCCATATGAAGTTTGTCCTGATGTCCGTGCCCTCCGCCAAGGCTTCCGTTTCTAAAATAAATAAAGTCCGAATTCTCCTTATATGAGTCTCTCCATATTGCTTCACCGCTTTCATGGCATACTATAAGACCTCCGGAGAGTCTTTTTACTTTCTAATTTTTTTCATAAAATACTATTCCCTCAGTTCCAAAAAAAGCCATGCACTTTCAAAGTCAAGCTTATTATAGCCTGCAAATTTAAGAGAACTGTCTTTAAATAATAATGCTCCCCTACTTAAGAGATCTCTTACATCAGTATCATCCGAATCTCCGGTCAAGATTTGATGATGATTTGGATAAGTATGATATAAAGTAGCAAAGGCCATATTTTTATAATATTTTTCATCTTCAGAAAAAAACTTCATCATTATAAAAGCTTAGCCACTCTTAAAACTTCAAAATATGCATCCAGTACTTCATTATGATACATTAAAGATGCTTCCCATTGCATTCCGTCATCATGTATCTGTGTATGAAGCGCCATCTTCAGAAAATAAATTGCTTTCTTTTTTTATATTCATCGTTTTTTTCAGCACATGTGAAAGTACATATAAACCTGCATACTCCATAACACCCCCAGTTACTTTTTTTATGGAAAAAGCCCTCTTTAGGATTTGTTGCCAAATGATTTGCATGCACAGATAATGCCAAGAAAAACTTTTCTTTTATTTCATCCGTAATGAGGGGTGAGATGTGAAAAAGACATTGCCCTTACCCAGTAGTCTGCACGAAGACCTGTCTCAAGTGTTCTCCAAACTTTTTCTGTCAGCATTTTCAATATCTATATTTTCATTTATCCAGTCAAGCAGATGATTTAAAAAAAGTCTTTACATATATATCATTTTGTTTTAATCCAAAAATGCCTGCCCCAGACATATAAAGTACCTGTGTCTGTTTAACTGAAAAAAATAAATTCTTCATCTTCATTAAAGCAATAATTCCACTTTATTTTTGACTCCAAAATTTACCGCTTCATTTGTGGCTTCCATATCCCAAGGTAATCTGAAAAGAAATCTATTCTCTGTCAACTCATCTGAGGTTTGAAGAATAATATCCCTCATCTCTTTGCGACTTCTATTACAAAAGTCCGCAATTTTTATATACTCTTCCTTTTTGAATGCAAAATGCTCTCTGAAATCATCCCACAACAAATCTATATTATTCATAGTTCACTGTTCCAGTTCTTATAAAAAAACCGTCATTTTGACGCTTCAGCCATTTAATAACTTCTTCTTCCATCGTTTTAGCAAGCTGTTTATTCTCTTCATTATCTAAATCAAGAGTATTTTTGCTGAGGATCATTTTGTATATCATAAAGATATCTTTTTAGGATTACATATAACATCATAACCCAGCTCCATAACGTAGGTGTATTTTTCTTGTTCTAACCCCACGCCACCCATAATCGGCAGGATTCTTACCCATCTTTTTTAAATTTTTTCCACAAAATTGGCTCTACCCGGGCATGCCATAATAAAAGCTTACCCTATCCGCATCCTCATCACCTTTAATAAATTTGGAACAGTCCTCTCCTTCAACCGTATCAGGTATAGAGCAACCCAAAAGCCCCAAAACTGTAGGCATCATATCTTGACTTCCAATACAGGTAGAACATCTTTTATTCTTGTTTCCCGGTACATGTACTACAAAAGGAATTTTTATTGACTCCTCATACCAAACATGCTTACCCATCAGCCCATGCGATCCCATCATATCTCCATGATCCGCCGACAAGATAACAAGAGTATCTTCGTACAGATCATTTTCTTTCAGGTAGTCAATCAACCTTCCAAACTGCTTGTCAAGACCGGTTATAGCCGCATAATACTGCTTTGTGGTAAGCCTTAGTTCTTCCTCACTCATTGCGGAATTTTCTCCGGTATGATGATGAATATTTTCAAAGATAACATTTTCCTTTAACTCCACATCATCATACAGTTTTAAATATTCATCCGGTACTTCACTGTATACGCTATGTGGCGGGTTCCAAGATATATACATGCCAAAAGGCTTTGATTTGTCCCGTATTTTAGACAGATATTCTATTGCCTTATCAGTTTCATGCTCAGGTGACCATTTGTTTACTTTAATCATCTCATCACTGTCATGCCAATAATGTGGTGATAAATGCATATCGTAAGTACCGTATGAGTACCAATAGTCAAACCCATGCCTTCTTACTCCAGGCGGAGTATATGCATCCCAATCTCTTGCACCTGACTTTGGAAATTCACAAATATTTTGCTCAGGTTCATCTAAATGCCATTTACCTATATATGCGGTTTCATAACCGGCTTTTTTCAGCACCTGACCAACACAAAGCTCTTCATCTTTTAGTCTCAAAGATAATCCTTTTTTACAGTTTGTAAAAAATCCTGATGACAGTGGGTATTTTCCGGTCATAAGGCTGGCTCTGTGAGGAGAACAAACCGGAAAAGTACTGAAAGTATGATCGCAATAGGTTGATTCTTTGCAAAACTTATCCATATTCGGAGTTTTAACCGGATCTTCCTTTGCATATCCCATAGCTCCGGCTCTCCATTGATCTGCAAAAACAAACAATAAATTCATATTGTGCTTCCTTCCTATCCCTTTACACCTCCGGTTATTCCACCAATTATCTTCTTTGAAAGTCCAATATAAAGTATAAATGTCGGAATAAATACAATTATTACAGAAGCAAATAGACCTGACCAGTCACCACTGTATTTCATTCCGTTTATCATTGAGAATAATCCAAGCGCTACAGGTCTTAGTTTCTCTGAATTTACAAATAGAAGTGAAAGGAAATATTCATTCCATATTGCTATGAAATTAAAAATTGTTACCGTTACAACTCCTCCTTGAGCCAGTGGAAATACGATCATCCAAAAGGCCTTTATCGGATGACATCCGTCTATAGTCATCGCCTCTTCATATGCACTTGAAATATTGGCAAAGTATGCCATAAGAAATGTAGTTGTATAAGGTACTTTTATAGCTACAAACAAAACTATAAGTACAATTCTGTTTGAAAAAAAGCATTACCAAGTAGCCCTGGCTCCCGCCACCAATGTATACAAAAGGTATTATTACCATTATAAGAGGAACACCCATAGTTCCTGCCAGAGCCGAGGTGAGAAATTTTTCTTCCCTTAAATTCAAATCTTTGTAAAAACATAAGCATATGGAGCACATACCAGAATAATAAATACACAGGATAAAACCGCATAAATGAGTGAGTTTACAAAAAACACGGAAACATTTGATGATACCCATGCTTTAACATAATTCTCAAAATGAAGTCCTGTTTTAAATCCTAAAATATCTCCCGAAAATATATCTGCAGTAGTAGACAAACTTACGACCACTACCCAGCCTAAAAAGCACCGCAGTAAAAGCAACCCAAAGTATCAGTATTATATATCCGGGTAACAGTTTAATCTCTTTTGACAAGTTAAAAGGTGCGGATTTTTCTTTGTTTTTCAGTATTTTCATAATCTAACCTTTCATAAAATGTTAATTAAAATTCCAAATCATCATCTTTAAGAACTCTATTGGCAACTCTAAATATAATTATTACCAAAACGCAAAGAATTATACCTATTGCCGCACCGGCACCTGCATCACGAGAAATCATATCTGCGGTTTCAGCACCGAATACTTTGGTATACATATATACCATAGGTACTACTGTAGATGTATCTGCAGTTAAAGGTGAGAAAAGCTGTGACCATATAAAGAATCCTGCAATACTTATTGACCACATAATAATATTTGTTCTTAAAATTCCTCTTAAAAGAGGCAGTGTTATATGAAAAAACTGTTGGACCTTATTTGCACCGTCTATACCTGATGCTTCATAATATTCCTTGCTTATTCTTTCAATTCCGCTGATCCATATAAGCATATGATGTCCTATCATTCCGAAGCAGTAAGAAAATAAAAGTGCATAGAATTTATGTTCCGCATCCAGCCACTGTATTTTTGCCAAACTCTCCAAACCTATCATTTTAAAAAATGTTGTAAAAAATCCATAGGATGAGTTAAAAGCATATTGAATCCACATTGTAGCCATAGCTACCGCACTGATTACATTCGGCAAATATATTGCCGCCTGAAAAAATCCCTTTCCTCTTATTCCGCTTGTCAAAATGATAGCTATAAATAAAGAGATTGAAAGTGTAACTATACCTCCTATTGTCCATATCTTTGCTATATTAATAAGCGACTGTATAAACAATGGGGCATTAAACAGATCCACGTAATTTCCTAAGCCTCTAAATTCCCATTTGTTTATCGGATCCGTAATTTCCACTATCGTAAAAAAAGCTCATAATTACAGTTCTTATTATCGGGTAAATAAATACTCCAAGAAACAATATTGTTCCAGGGAATAGTAAATGCCCAAATCATACTTTTTATTGCGTTTCATAAATATTTTTCCCTTCCGAAACAGGCAAGAGCCAGACTTTTTAGCTTATTATCTTAAAGGCGGCAATTTCACCGGTTAAAAAAGGCAGGTCAAATAACGACCTCGTTACCCGCCTGCCCTCTTTTTCATTTAGACTTTATTTTTCCTCTCTGCCTTTTTTTCATATTCTCAACAAATTCAGCACCTGTAATCTTACCTGAGTAAAGCTTAATTAAATTCTCCTTTAATGCCGGTGTGATCTCCGGATTGCTTTCCGCACCACCCATAATCTCTGTGCAGTTATCAAAGTATGGCTTTACATCAGCCAACTGCTCAGGCCATGAATGATTCTGTGAATCTGCAGGAAGGCTTATGCTCTCTTTAGCAAGCTTCTCGTCATATTCACCTCTTGTCATCTTCTCAATAAATCCGAATGCGGCTTCTTTATTCTTACATACTGAAGTAATAGCAAAGCTCTGTCCACCAATCATCATAGCTTCTGTGCCGTTAATTCCGTTATTAACTTCAGGATATCCGAAAAATCCCCATTCAAAATCAGGTCCTGTAATATTTTTAACTTCATTAACAACATATGTTCCTACAGCATACATTGCAACCTTACCTGTAGCAAATTCTGTATTCTGTCCTGTAGGGAATACGTTTGAAGCCACAAGCTCTGAGAAATATCCCTTTGTAGCAAGCTCTGCAAGATCATTAGCTGTTTGTAATACTTCAGGTCTGTCCCATTCATTGTTGTTAATAGTTTCCTTTAAGCCTTGACTTCCTACAAGTCTTCCAAGATGCATACCGAAAGCCTGTGGTACATATGCATCGTCAGTAGTAATCGGAGTTATTCCCGCATCTTTAAGCTTTTTGACATGTAGCAAGAATTCATCCCAGTTTGTAGGTACCTTATCAATACCTGCTTCTTTGAAAAAGCTTTTTTTATTGTAAAAATAAGCATTTGCCTTAAACTGATATGGAATCTCCTTAAGTACACCTTCATTATAGCTTCTGAAAAGATTCATCATTGTAGGGTTGGAACGAGACTCATAATCACTTTCTTTAACCAAATCTTCAAGACTTATAATACGATCACCGTAATTGCTCTTATTTCCTTGTCCGTCAAAGAAGTCAACCTGCTGTTTTGCATCAAGTGCCGGAATCAAACCTTCTTTAATTCCTTTACGTCCCTTAAACTCTACTTCAATTTCAACACCGGTTTCTTTTTCATAGCTTTTTATTGCCTCTGCAATAACAATTCCCTAGTGGCTCTGTAGCTTCCCAGTTTGACCAGTATACGAGCTTCACTCCGCTGTAATCAGGACCTTTAGCTGTATCATCCTTTGATTCACCGCTTGTACCATCGCTTGATGCTTGAGCGGCTGTAGTGCTTTCCTTTGCTGTATTATTAGCGCATCCTGCCAATGCTGACATAATCATTGCACCGGAAATTACTGCAACTCCAACTTTTTGTAAAAACTTTCTCTTCATATAATCCTCCTTAAATGTGTATATTCACATATAAATTTTATTAAACTGCATTCCGGTTCGGAAAACAGTAAATATAGTTCTAAAACAATCAATCCGCACAGAGATCCGCATTATTTTTCAAGAGCGATATCAATTCTGCATGGTATAACATCAGGTACAGACATATTTTTTTATTAAGCAGTCCACCATAATCTTAAAAAGCCATATATCCTTTATCATAAGGATTTTTGATCTATAACCGCCGACATTCTCTTCTTTTTTTAAAAATTCCAAGGTTTTCTTCATTCAAGTCTGTTCCTATTATAGCAACTTTTTTATTATTACCATGTTTTTTTCAACTGCTTCAACAAACGCCCTATTATCATGAGAGGTAAGAGCATATATAAGACATATATCACTATACTTTCCAAGTGCCTCACATGTATTTTTATAGAGTTCTCCTCTATGATCCATATTCCTTGTATATCCCGTCACAAGTTCTATTATCAATTCCGGTTTGTTTTCTTTTATATAATTACAAAAGCTTTCCAAACGCCCCTCATGTATCTTTGAATCTTTGCGTCCACAGGAAACAAGTATTCTTCCTTTATCTTGAGTAATAAGTCTTTGCAAGCTCAGCTACCACTTTACCCACCTGTATTTCCCGAGGTGGAATGCTTATAAGGCCTTCAGGAATTTCAATGTGATCGTCTATAACCAGCACCCTCATATCCTTTGCCAACATTCTCTGAAACTGCATAAGCACTTCTGATGCTCTTGTAAAAGAAATTGTTATAACACCACCATATTCATTAGGCCCCTTATCAGCAATCTCTTTTAACTGCGCAAGTTGCTCTTCTTCGTTATCACATACAAAAGGACTTATTTCTATGTTTAGCCCTTTAAGCTCCTGTGCACCTTTATTAATACCGAGCCATAAATAATCAAAGTAAATTTTTTTCTCCCATTTGTCTTTTGGCAACACTACCGCAACTTTACTGGTTTTTCTTTTAATGGAGGCTGCGGCATAATTTTCCACATACCCCATTTCATTCGCTGTTTCCAAAATCTTAGAGCGAAGTTCACTGCTTATCCCTTCTTTTCCTCTAAGTGCTCTGTGAACAGAAACAGCCGATATACCAAGTTCTTTTTGATATATCCTTTATGGTTACCTTGCCTGAAGCTTTTTTCATAAATAATCTATCTCCAATCTTTTAAAATCAAAGCCGGATATTAAGTCAAATTATCGTTTGCGTAACCGTTTACTTATGTGGTAAGTATATACCTAAATTGATTTGATGTCAATATTTTTATTTATATTGTATAAAATCAATCCGAACAAAAAGCTGTCGCTTAACGATCTTTCAATCATTAAAACGACAGCCGTTTTCAATCATTTTTGTATTAAACTTTCCACTATATCAATGATTTTGTCATAGCAGGTATCAAAAAATATCTTATATGCTTCACAAAAATAATTACTGTATAGTCCGGTATTCGTGTCTAAATCTCTATTGCGCTGACATCCTCCTTTTGCATACTCTGTAATATTTACATTCATGGCATGCCGTATCCAATTTAAGTGACTTTTTCAATAAATCCAATTTCAATTCTTTTTTTCGTCTATCTCACTTAAGTTGTTTTCATTGAAATTCCCAAGGCGATATTCGTCCATAGCATAAAAATCACATGGATAGACACTTCCGTCAGCTTCCACTACTGTTTGAATTCCGCATACCCCATTCTGCTCACAGGATTCCGCCATATACCCTCCGGCAAGATTTATATAATTTATAAACTGCCTGTTATATGGATCTTTTTCCATTTTTATAATCTTTATACCATAAATCAAACAGTTCAATTAAAAACTTTCCATAAACTTTTTGGTGTTAAGGAATAAGGCTTAGCCCCACGCACTTCATTTATCGGGTCAAGACAAGCTATATATTGTTGGTATTTCCAGCCCTGTTTATTATAAAAACCTGTAGATATCTGAAATATTTTTTGCAACCTTAGACGTAACTACGGTAAGAATATTATAATCCACCTTATGCTTATCAAGTAGTTTCGCCGAATTTACTATTCTGTAAAAAGTATTATCTCCTGCTTTTTGTATGTCTATAAGAGTCGTGTATTTCCCTTGTACCGTCTACCGACAATCCTATTAAAAAAATTGTTTTTCCTTTAAAAAGAACACCATTCATCTGTCAACGCAAAGCCATTGGTTTGAAGAGCATTGGTTACTTCTATATTGTTTTTATTGTACTGTTTTTGGTAATCCAATGCTTTTTAAAAAATCAATACCACATAAGGTCGGCTCACCTCCCTGAAAAGCATAGTGTATACTACCCTCTGCCCTAAGTATGGTTTTTCTGATTGTATTTTTCAAAGTCTGCTCAGACATAAATCCATAGGAATTTTGCAAACGCTTACTTGCCTCATCACAGTAAAAAAACAATACTCACAGGACATATTGCATAGACCTGATGCAGGCTTAATCAAAAACAGTTATTGGGGGCATGTGGTCTCCTTTTTGTTGGTGTAAATTTTAGGACAAACTCTTTTTGCAAGTAAGATATCGGCTTCATCTACAGAATATATCATTATTGCATTGATGGAAACATAACATTTCTTAAGTTCTTCATCGAGCTTCTCTCTAGTCATTGTGGCAACAGCTAGCGGTATGGATGTATTTGTCATAATAGAATCTCCCTTTTTATCATATTCTCAATATTCAACTTTGATTATGAGTACAAATACAATAAAAGCAAAGGCAGGTCTCTTTTTATGCCTATTGCTTACTCCTATTTATTGTTAATAATATTATTTTTCCTAAAAAGTACATCTCTAAAGTATTCATTTCAGCGTTTTTCGTTACATTTTGTTCTTTTTATTTTTATATTATTAAAGAGTAAATGTAAAAAAACTGAGCTGTAAAAATACAGAAGATTTCATTTGTAATAATTATTTCTCTACCACAACATAACTTCCGGTTTTATAATGTACATTTGACTTATCATACCTAAAACCCTTATCCTTAAAGGCATTCAATAGAGTATGCATAAAAAATCCATGTGTTATGACTATAGCATCTTCCCCATCCCTACAAAGTATATTTACAAAAACTTTTGCACGTTTTTTTAGTATTAAATCTGCCTTCAATCTGTCTTTTAATATTAAAAACCACTGAATCCGTCCTGCAAAATCCCAAAACCACAATGGCAATCTAATCTTTGAATCAAAAGCGGACCTTAAAGGCACTTCATTTATCAACTCTGTTTGTCTAAGGTGAGTTTGTCCGAATATACTTATAGCAGTCTCTCTACTTCTTAACAATGTACTTATATAAATATTTTGATGATTAAAATCCGGGAAATTTTTGCTCAGTGTGTTCGACAAAAGACATATCATACTCCTTGCATGCCTTATCAAATTCGTCTGAGGTATACCACTTTTTCCATATATTTTTACTTTTGAATGACGCATAATAATTACTTTCATGGTACCTCCTCGAATAAGCAATAGGTTAAGAAAAAAACTTTCCACCTGTTCTACCAAATCTAAAATAAGCTTAGAAAAGCTCTCTGCAATTTCCTCAATATCATCATAGTCATTATTATATCCACGCACCTTACCGCTTTCCAAGTCTATAAATACGATGCTTCCGTCACCTAAACCTCCGATTGGAAAGGCTTTTTCCGTGCTCACATTCGCTCATATACTCCTCGTATGCTTCTTCAAAGAATGTATAGCTTTCCTCAAGTTCCTTCAAGTTAAAAATCCATGGTTCTGCCAAATAGCAACCTCCCATGTTAAGTAGTAGCCAACGGTATTCTGACGGTATGGAAGCATAATTTGATTCAAACTTTTTTATATCATCTTCAGGCTCCGGTCGGATACCATTGGTGAACACACATGCTTCATAAAGTCACTTTGATCCTGTCAAAGTGCTTTTCTAAAACAAAAATTACACATTTTTACTCCTTAATGAATTTTATATGTATTTTTCAGTATGCAGTAAATCTCTTGTTTTTGTCAAGTACAGTCATCTTCTCCATTTCTTCATTGGTCAATTCAAGGTTGAAAAATAAAATTTCATCAGTATTGTTATTTTGTTTTTGTAGATATTAATATTCCGTTATTCCAAAAATTAAATCAGCGCAACTTATCCGGATGAACATACGAAGATCTTATTCACGCCACTTTCACCTTTTTGAAATACCTGAGGTTTTTAGATATTACTATGTATTAGGAAAGTCAGGCCTAAATTATATTCCTAATCGCTCCTTTTTATCTGTTCCGATGTTTTCATAGCGACACCTCAGTATATAGATTTAAAAGCTTGCTCCATATTCATCTTAACAGCATAATTAGACAGTTTTTAATAAATTTTTTTCTCCTTATCTGCAAAGTAAGATTTTTATCACCTCGCTAAATATTTGGACATCTATTCTGTCCTTATCTTTGATAATATCAAGTATAGTTCTCTCTTTGTCATACACTGATATTTCTCTGCCAAAAAGGACTTGTTATAGTTATTTTTCCCAATATCGTAATAATCTTTTTTTACATACTTAAAAATAATATTATCTCTTACCGACTTAACTCTGCTGACATTATCTCCTACCTTTACACTCATCACATAAACAAGGGGCATCCTTGTTGATAATCCTTGTAAATACGTCTGCTGTTTCGTGAGAAAAAAATACCTTTTGGTATTCTATATGAGAAATAAAGATACTCATCAATATTCTCACCTTGAAGTGCATAGAGTCCATTAGCTATTTTTCAAGTTCTTCTTTTATGGTTAATTCTTTTCAGTATATCCTTATGAATACCAAGATTTAAGACTTCTTTGGTAGTTATGATTCCATTATTTTTCTTTTTATTTTTTTCTTAGCAGAAGTTCTCGTTTACTCATTTCCATCACCACCTTTTTTTATTCTTAAATTATATTTTTTTATAAGAACAAAAAAATCAATATGTAGACAAAAAAAGAGCCGGTGTAGTACATAATAACTTAGTGCGACAGCACTATCCTTGTTTTCATCTAAGATTGCGAACAAGTTTCGTAATTACCTATAGTATAAATTTAACAATAATTCTGTAATCCGTAACTATTCGAATTATTTCAGTTATGAGTGCCTCTTGTTGCATTATTAATGTAATTTTTTTCTCAATATATTTCTTTTAAAAACTACAATTCTGTCCTCAGTATCAATGCCATCATCATTCTGGGAAATTTTTATTGTATCAACAATCGACTCATCATCATTTTTTTCTTCTCAAATAAGAACTGTTTGTACAAATAATATGCTCATCGCCAAAAATCAATCTCTGTCCCATATCATCCTTTGATAGATGAGACTCTGAGACCACCTTCAAATATGGATAATAAGAATTTTTCCGATAACTGTTGCTTCGTCTGCATTACCAAGAACATATAAGGATTCGTCTCAGCAGACTTATTATGTAGCTTTCCATATGAATCCGGACGATACTCGTCATACTTTTATATAATAGTACCTAAATGGATACAGGTTATTATTCTCGCATTCCTGTAAATATTCGTAAGCAATCTTCTTTAAAATCTCATCTGAAAATTCTTCATTCCTAGCCAGCAAGGAAATAAGGACAGATTTTGTATTATGAAACCCTGCATTAGAACTTTTATGAAATAATCCGTTCCATGCAAACTGATAAGTTGATCCGTACTGATACCTCCATTTATTTCGCTCTTTCTGACCATAGTCACCAATAGCCATCATTGCACAATCGATCTTATCCCAACTACACATGAACAAAGATTTGAATCTTTCTGTATAGCCAAGATTTTCTAATCCTACAATGCTGATCTGGCCATTAAGTAAAAAGTGATCTTCGAGTTCAAATAAAAATATCTGCCTTATCCAGGGTTATCAACAAGAAAAGCTATTTTTTTCTTTTTTCTTCCAAAAAGTTGGCTGACATTAAAGTTATTCTCTATCGTTTCATCTATATTTCCTGTTAAAATAATGGCGTCTATTTCAGCTAAAATAGCTGGAATTCTGTTACGATCAGTTCTATCTGAAACCTGATCCTCTGAATTCTGTATCAAGTTATTTACAATACGAACCCTTCTTCTAAAATCATCCTCATTTAATTTATCAGAATTTCTAAGATAGGTAGTAATTGCATATAAAAGCAATATTCTGTTTAGAGGAAACTGCCTAATACGACCGGTTTTGTCAGAATATGAGTGCAGACAATCCTCAAAAATGTTCAGTTTATATCTGTTCTCTACAAGAATTTTTCCACTCTCATGCTTATTTGTCATAAACGAATTCAAGAAATCTGTCGGTGAATTATATCCCGAAATATTACGCCAGCAATCAAAAAGCTTTCAATTGTTTCAATATTCTTTTTACATCCGAACATTTTTGATGAAAAATACTGTTGTAAAAGATTAAACTCATCGTTACTTCTTCCCAATGGCGATTTATCTTGATGGTAACAAATCACATCACATATGAATTTAAAGTAACGCAAAAACTCATCATCAATAATATTATCTTCAGATGATCCGCCACCGCTATTACGATATTCCCACAGAAGATCAGTCCAATCGCGATCTATTTTTTTCTCATGATACGATTTTGCCAACTTCTCATCTATACTACGAATTTCGCGTTCAAGTTCTGCTTTGAAATGTTCGAATAACGTCAGTGGTTTACCACGCGAATTCATCTTAATATACAACTCATCCGTCAATCCCATATCCTTTATTGGCAGGAAATAGAAGGTAATACTCTTCTCTTTTAGTTTTATTCCAAAGATTCCCCAGATTCTTAAATTTATTATCGATAGCATCAAGCATAACCAACATTGAGCTGATCGTCGGATCATTTCCCCAATCCAGTGGAAACCATGACTGATTGATAATCTCCTTAGAAATAGCGGTCTTGAACTCCGGCATATAATCAACCAAATCAATACAAAAATAACGTGCACTATATCGGGTTTCATAGCTAAACTTCTTCAAAAACTCATAATCTTTTTCTGCAATTTTCTCCTTTTTTGCAGCATACCAATGTAGTAGGAACAGAGTAGTAAGCCGTTGCTGCCCATCTAGAGGAGTCATATTTCCGTCCTCATCAATATCCCCATAAATAAAAGTCAAGTGTTATAGGCCTCTCAGTTACTGCTTTATATAAGGATTCAAGAAATCTATCTCTAACACGAGTTACATCAGATCCTTTTTCTCCCCTGAGCGTAATCTCTCTGAATAATTGGAATAATAATCTTTTTAAGCTGTACCGCATCTTGATTTTCTCCAAAAGTTGTATCAAAAATATCCATGAATGAGTGAAGTGTTGTCGCCATATTATTCTTCCTTTTCCAAAACTATCGGCTCTCCAAGATAATTCACCAATACTGTATTCATAGCCTCGACGTATGCAACCCTATCTGCATGTCCCCAAAAATAAAGCTGGTTTTTAGCAGAATTAGTATAATATTTAAGGAACACCATTCTTGTGCAAAAAGGAATATACTGTCCTGCTTTATCCATTTTTATAATTTCATTTCTTTTTACATCAAATGTTGAGTTATTCAATACTGCGTTATCAGTAGAACTAAGAAGTGCCAAATTCGCAATAGAATGCATATACTCTGTATTACCCTTTACAGAAAGTAACTCAACCACCTTCTGCTGTATTGCATCAAATTCCTGACGTTCGAGTTTCTCTTTTTTTCAACAGCTGTTTTCATTAGATCTGTTAATTCACCGGAATTATCACTTATAGCCTCTACTGAAGGTATATGAAGTGATAACCACTCTTTCCACATTTCCTGAGTTCTTAATCCTTCTGAGTGTTGAGCATGTATATGTTCAAGACTCCATGTAACCTTCCCATTATTTCCAAATTTATATTTATCAAATGGAAACCACTGCGAATGTTCTCCATTTTTTCTAACTGATTCCACATTAAATAACAGTAGAAGAGTTGTCATTTTTTTCTGATCCAATGGTTTTTCATAACTCAACTCAGAATAATTCCCATTAATTTTTGATACTGTCTCGTATATATCCATCAAGTGAATTTCTAAAATCATCTTTAGTTTTTATCCTTGGAAAGTTCAAAAATTTTTCTGCAATGTAAGTGTTCTCGAGGCAATAAGATAACCGATCTTGTGATACAGTTCGTGATTTCCATGCCAATCTTTCAATACCAGAAATGTCTGCTGTATACTTCTCCAAATACTATCCAAAGTCTTGCTCTTACGAATTTCATCAAATTTAAAAAAATGTATAATACTTTTCTCTATCATCAATAGTTTTGCCGGATATAAGGTTAAGAATAAGATCTATTCTCGTCTGATAATCCACATTTGAATTATTTGTCAGGAAGTACCATAGAGGATTATTATGTAGTTCTTTCTCCATATTGTCCCATTGAAGAGATATCTCTTCCTGCTTTTCTTTATCGACATTTTTTTATCTGAATCTTTGCTTAAAAAAACATAGCCTTAACCAGTTCAGCATTTGTTAGTGGAATCTTTCCAATATTTAGACGTGTAAATAATCCAATTGCATCCTCAGACTCACTAATTTCATACCAAATAATTTTGACAATTTCATCAAAATACTTGTTAACATTAGTAAGTGTTGACTTCCTGTCCCTTTCATTAAACCACTGTTTAATACTTTCATAAGCGACGCTAAGAAACCAAAAATCTATATTCTCGTCTTTTCGCGACACATCAATTGATCTTAAGAAATCTTCAGATTTCTCCCTTGTTTCATATGATAATGTAAATCTTGGCTCATCAATAAATCCAAAGCTCTCTTCATTCATAAAACGATAGATAAGATAAATCGTAGTCAATCTTTGTTGACCATCAATCAGTTCATATCTTTCACCATTTTTTCTTACGACAACAGGTTGAAGGCAGTAATTTCTCTTACCCTCTGTCAAGTAAATATCATCCAGCAAACGGACCACCTCTGTCTCGCTCCATCGGTACCCACGCTGATATGACGGAACGAAGAAATCACCTTTAATATCTCCAACAAGCTTTGTATCAAGCTTAATCTCGCTCTCCATATTACAACCTCTTTTCTACTGTTTTTATGTAAGTATGTAATATTACTCGGTGATGCAAGTGCACAAAAGAAAGAACATATCTATCCTATGTAACACATTTTTCAAAATCCTTGTAAATACTCATATCAATGTATTTATATGTATATAGTTGAATGCAAGATAACACTAACTTTCTTTTAAGAAATTGTTTAGATATTTTTTTCATAGAATATCCTTCACATTATTCTTCCGGAAGATACACATAACCAAAAATGGAACTGCGAATTAGTAATTACCTGCTTTAAATTTGCATCTGTTCTACGTACCCTAAGCATTCGTAGCTTTGATATCGTGTTCTTCTTCAATATCCTTAATTTTTAATCCAAATCTTTGCTTTCTCATCATCACCAAACTCATTAGGGAACACTGCCTACTTCTCCCGGGCGACTTACTGCATCTCTACCTGATAAAATTTCAAGAACAGTTGCTGAGTATACAATTTCATTAACCCCTCACCTACTGCGAATAGAATTTTTACTGTATCTCCTGATCTGCTAACAAGTTATAATACTCCACCTTCTTCTTTGCCATTCCGAAATGAAGTGAATCAGTTGAAAACCAGCTATGTCCCAGTCCGTTCTCGTTACAATTTCTTATGTATGCTTTAATAGTATCATATCCATCCAGTTGATTATAATTCACGTCATAAGATGTTCCTAATTTCATGAAAATGTAATCATTTATTGTGCGAATATCCGTTCTCTGAATAATCGCTTGTTTTGCAACTTCAACTCCAAGAGATTTCTTTTTTTAACTCTATGTACAACTTCTCATCTTGGCTTAACATATAGATTTCCAACATTTCTGTTAATGCTGTTGACTTCTTTATTCCTTTAACTTTTGTAAATTCATCAAAAATCTGTTGAGTTCTTTCATCTGCATAAATTGACATATAACCAGGTCTACCCATATAAAAACCTCTTTCAAAAAAATGTACCGTAACTCTCTGTACGAGTATGATATCGCGAAATTATTTTTACAATGTTTTTATACCGAGGATTCCAATAGAAAATTATTTTTTCTAGTTCTAACACGATATAATTATGGTCCTATCCCTTCACTAAAATTATGAGCTATTGTGTGTAGTGTGCTGTTTATTGTATTAATCAATTCTGTAATCTTTGCTGATAATCCATAAATCTCAATTACAGGATGTGGTTAGCTATTTGTATATATCACACAATTCGTAGTTAACACCGGAATTTCTAATCCTACAACAAAAAAACTTTAATACTAAGATAAAAAGTACTTAAAGGGATATCTTTGGATTTACAAAAACTTTAAATAATTTAGGAATAGAATTTTTGATGGCAATAACTTAAAAAGAACTTGAGACGAAGTTTATTTGTTGTGAAAAATATATCAGAACACTATATACAGAACATCCCTTATATTAGTAATGTAAAACTATGAAATATCATAAAAAGAGCGGATTGAATCAACCCACCCAAACATTTGACAAGAAACTGGAAAAACAACATAATGTAAGAGTGTTTTTCCTAAAAAGCTACTATAGCACTAAAAGCTATCTCTTATACTATAAGTGAATTATCTCACATCCTATTTTTATCTCTAAGATACTCTGCAACCAATCTTCTATGGCAGTTCTCTGGTGTTGGTTCTGAACAGAGCAAAAGGACTCTGTTATATATAGAATAATTCTTTATAAAAGTTTCCTCTATATGCCTCCCCTCAATCAAAGTGATGAATCGTTTTTCATAGCCAGTCCAATCTATCTTACCCTTTTTATAGTCATCTAATATCTCTTTAGTTGGTGCATATGTTAACATATGACTATACTCACAATTGCAGATTTTTCTTTAAAAAAATATTAAATCCTTTTCTTTCGTAAACCCTGCAAGCTGAGATTGATTATTTAATCTAATATCGATCAGTATCTCTATCTTATTATCTTCGATTTTTTTAAAAGAAAATTCTCTGCTTCTTTTTTGTAAAACCTATCGTAAACAATTTCATTCTATTCCTCCTGATCTTTTTGTATATTGTAGCCTATATCTGCATTTCTACACCTATATGCTAAAAAGCAATACCTCTTCTTCTGCAAGAGTGCTTATTTCTGAAAATAAAGACCATTGATTTCTATCTGGATAATACTTATCAAGTAAACGATCGTTAAGTTTAGCTTGAGTAATAGTATTTCCCTCAGGAAGGATATGGCTAACATCAATCCCATTTAGCTCAAATCCTCGTGCAACCATTATTGCTCTATGACAATCTAATGGATCTTTTTCAGTACACATTAGCGCTATATTATATCCTTTATTTAATCCTAAAATTACGTTTTTCTAATCCTTTCTTGAAGTTATCTGATGATCTTGCCTTTTTCAAAAATCAAGATACCCCTCTTCAGTATATAGCTTTTTATCCATTGGACGAGCTCCAAAAAAACTTTCCCATATGATTATAGTTTATACCATTCTTCTTCAAAAATCAGCTATGATATCCTTATTAAAACTGGCTAGTAAATTTAGAAAAAGGCATACTCCTCACATCTAGTAAGTATTCTATTTGATACATCTTTAACAGTTTAATAAATTTTTCATGACTATGATTCGTATGTCCTATTGTATATAACATTTTTTTCACCTACAATTCTATTATCTTTGCAACAAATTTATAATAATTTCCATTGTAATCATCTTCTGGTATACTTACTACAATAAGTCCATTATCACATATCTTTCCACTACGCCGTCCATAATAATACGGATCAGTCATTGACCATCCACTATAAATACATCCATTATATGTAAAATTTAACTTTACCTTAGTACGACCATTATATTCAAATACATCGAGAAAAATATCTTTAACTTGGTACAGAGCTAAAGAAAACCCACAATTGAGTGCTGTGTTTTTTTATCCATATATGGAAAAAGTACTTTTATATACTCTCTATCATTTTGAAATATACTTTATCAACTCATGAGGAGCTAGTTTATATTTATAAACTGGTGTTATTCAAGATCTACCAAAAACATTTTTCTGGTTGGATATCACCAGGTAATTTTTTAATTATTTCTACACTTACAACATCTAATGGTTTTACAAGACGTAGAATTGTAATAATACATGAATTCCTTTGGTATCTCATTATTATTAAGATTGTCCGATGAAACTAATCTAATCCATTCATATGAGTCGATATCTATTCCAGCAACACAATAACCACCATGTTTTTGCAGAACATGTCAATATAATAATTTCTTTCTTCATATTTCCTCCAATGCATTCAACTTATTGGCTATTTAATGTAACATCTACAAAATATCAATATACTCTATGATACCACCAATTTCTATACTTGATTCGTATATATGTCTATTATATTTCCCACTTTCCATTATATTATTTAACTCACTTATTATCAATTAATAAATGCTATAAAAATATAGCTAATCTGTACTCAAACAGTTTGCATCATATCAAAGAATTTTTACTTAACTTCCCAAAATCAAGTTCTACTTTTTATTCAAAATATACAGAATTATAGCAATCTATATTCTAGTTAGTTTCTCTATAATCACCATTTATGTAATTTCACAAATTCTTATAGATATTTATATATATTTATTAATTTAGTCCAAATATAACTATTCTTTATTTTTAATATTCTTATAAAATAAACTCTAAAATAAGTATATTTTGTATGAAATTAAATTCTTCATTCTAGCAATTTTAAGAAAGCAAAATACATTAGCTTTTTCAAGTATCTTCTATATTGTATTTTATTAATTCTATATTTTACTAAAGCAACACGATTGCCTCCGCATGCTTAGTATGGCAAAAAGCAATCAAACACCATCCCCTTCTCAAACCCATACCTCTGCCTTTTAAAGCTTTCAAGATCCCTTGCCAGTGTCTCCGGATTGCAGGACACATATACTACCTTTTTTTGGCTTCAGTCGGCCTATCAGCTCTATAAACTCCTCTGTAGAGCCTGTTCTTGGTGGATCTAAGATTACCACATCTATCTTTTTCCCCAGGCTGTAGAAGGTCATTTATAAATGCTGTTGCGTCTGCATTATAGAATTTCACATTCTTTATATTATTTATCTTGGCATTTGTGATGGCATCTTTGTGGGCATCCTTATTTAGCTCCACAGATATAACTTCCTTTACAGATTTTGAAGCTATAAGCCCGATAGTTCCTATTCCTGAATAGGCATCAAGTAATACTTCATCTCCCTTTAATCCGGCATACTCTATCGCTTGAGTACAGCTTTTCGGTTTGCTCTCTGTTTACCTGATAGAACGACTTTGGTGAAATTTTTTGAATGTAAGTCCACATAGTTCATCTGTGATATAGCCCTTGCCATACATCACTATTTCCCTGTCACCAAGTACCATGCTTGTGTTTTTGTTGTTTATATTTTTGAACTATCGTAGTTATCTCAGGGTGCTCTCCTCTCAGTACCTTTATAAAGGCATTTTTATTTGGGAATATTACATTTGAGGTCACCAAAACCACCATGATCTGACCGCTTTTCTTTCCTACACGTATCAGTACATGGCGCAAAAAAATCCGTAGTCACTGTCTTCGTCATATGCCTTTATTTTTAAATGAAACACACATTTTTTCTTGATGGTCTGTATAATACTGCTTGCCTTCTCATCTTCAATAAGGCAGTTCTTTGTATCCACCACTCTATGTGAATTCTTTTCGTAAGTTCCTGCAATGATTTTCTTGTTTTCAAAGCCGAAAACCGCACTTACTTTGTTTCTATAATGATAGGGATTGCTCATGGAGACAATCCCGTCAAATTTGCCATATTTTTTTATCAATGAATTTGCTGTGTCAAGTTTCTCCTTGACATGCTTATTATATGAACTGTTTATATAATCGCAGCTGCCACATTTTTTGGCGACTGCGCATTTTAACTCCTTAGAAGCTTTTATATTTCTTTTTGTTAATTCCTTCAGCCATGCTTTCTCTTCTTCATTAAGTCCATAGGATATAGCCTCGTAGACTTCTCTCTGATATTTGTTATAAAATTCAATATCCTTCTTTGTCATCACTTCCACTAAGAGTGGCTCGCTGTCAATAGGTGCCATGGTAAGACTCTCAAATCCGAGGAAACCTTCCTGCTTTTTCTATAACATTCATCAAAATTTCCATTCTGATACCATGCTTACCGCTTATATATACTCCCGGCTCATCACTCATTATCATACCCGGCTCAAACTCAAGATTTCTGAATACATCTTTGTTTATCTTGTTTCTGATAGATGTAGGTGCCTCATGTACTGTATTTACAAAGCCAACGCCATGTCCGGTGCCGTGATTATAATCAAGTCCGTACTCCCAAAGAGCCTCTCTTGCCTTTATATCAAGACAAACACCTATAGCGCCCCTCTTAAATGTAGTATTTAAAAGTCTAAGCATACCGATGGTTACCAGAGTATAATGAAGCTTCTCTTCATAGGTATTTTCTCCAAGAGAAATTGTCCTTGTTACATCTGTGGTACCGTCCTTATATGTGGCACCTGAGTCAAACAGATATAATCCTTTAGCTTCCAGCTCTTTTTGCAGTCTCATACTCCGCTTCATAATGAACTATCGCACCGTTCTCTGCATATCCTGATATAGTTGGGAAGCTTAAATCAAGGAAGAGGTCATCCTCTCTTCTTAAATTATCCAGAATATCTGATGCGGTCTTTTCTGTAAACTTTGCCCCCTCTTTCATCTGTTTTTTTATCCGGTACATATACTTAGCCATATATACACCGTCTCTGATATGAGATTTCTTCATATTTGAAACTTCAACATCATTTTTGACGTTTTTCAGATAGGTTACAGGGCTTAATACACTGTAAAGTTTATTTGCATTTTCTTTTTTGCTTATTGAAATAAATGTCTTATAGCTGACATCCGCCTCATCAAACATTATCTGCTTATTTTTGATACCTGCAACACTTTCATCAAAACTGTCATATGGCTTTATATCTATTCCGTTATTTGCCAGATATGTTATTACCTCATCACTGAGCGCCTCTTCCTGAATAAATAATGTAGCCTTGTCACTCTCAAGTATAAAATAAGATAGGAAAAGCGGATTACATTTTATATCAAAGGCTCTCAGATTAGTTAGCCATGCAATGTCTGAAAGTGATGATACTATCAGTAAATCCCTTCCCTTCATTCTTTCTCTGACTTCACTTATCTTTTTTTCCGCCGACTTTCCTGCATACTTTTCATCCAAAATAAACACTTTTGTATGTGGTCTTTTCGGTCTGTCAATCCATACTTCATCAGTGATTTCTTTTCCTATTGCAAGTTTAACTCCGTTTTTTACAACCTTACTTGCAATGACCTTTTCCCTCTGAAAAGCTAAGAAGTGATCCGTTAAAGCCGAGCACTTCGTCTTTTTTTCATCTTCTCTTCCAAAAAGCTCATCAAGATTAGGTACTCCCGGCTCTCCCATTTTCATAAGAGTGATGCCTGAACCTTCAAGTTCATTTCCTGCCTGCAAAAAATATCTTCCGTCAGTCAAAGATAGGCTTCTTCCTTCATTACAAGAAGTGTACCTGCACTTCCTGTAAAACCGCTAAGAAATCTCCTACATTTGTCATATTCTGTAGGATATTCACTTTGATGTGCATCAGAAGAAGGGATATCCATGCGTCTATCCCTCTCTTTGCATTACTTTTTCTTAAATCAACAATTGTCTGTTTCATAATGCTCCTTTTGTAAAAGCCCTGCATAATATAAGTTTATCAAGTCGCTGCAAAAACGAAACGATAACTTATTTACAGAGCTGTTACTTCTATAATATTAAGTATTTATAAAGCCAAATTTTACCAATGCATTAAAAACTCCGTCATCCGCTATATTGTCGGTGACATAGTCTGCATATTGTTTTAGTTCCTCTATTGAGTTTCCCATGGCTATACCCAGTCCGGATTCCTCTAATATCTCTTTATCATTCATAGAATCTCCGAATGAAACCGTATCTTTTAAATCGATATCAAAGTAATTACATAGGCGTTTTAGTCCTTCCGCCTTGCTTGCAACTTTTTCTACAACATCTGCTCCGAACATTCCGGCAAAGAGCGGTAGTTTCAAAGTAGGAAATTTCTTTTCTATATCCTTTGCACCTTCAACCGGTCCTATATAAGTCAATGTTCTTATAGGCAGGTCAAATAATTCTTCAGCCGGATAAAACTTTCTAAAAATGTTGTCCCCATCTTTTAATATCATATGCATCAATTATATGCGGATTGAAAAATAATCCTTATCTTCAAGGGTAAGCCCTATAGAGCATTTCTTGCCTTCTACATATTTTGCCAGACCTCTTAAAACATCCTTATCAAAGAAATGTTCAAAGATTTTTTCTTCTCCCACCTTTACCAAGGTACCGTTAAGACCGATCACAGCATCAGGCTTTACTATATCAACGAATTGCCTGCTATCACTATTTTCCGGGTTTCTACCTGTAGCAAGGACTATGATATGCCCCTGCTCTCTTAAGCTTTCTATAGCTAAAAGAGCTGATGGGGTTATCTTATAATCTTTATGATTAAGCAATGTCATATCAATATCAAAACTGAAAAATCTTTTTATTTTTGCATTATCCAACCTTAATTTACTCAAATGCCAAATATCTCTTACATATTCTTCTATAGTTCTGTCGGATGAGAACTTACCTACATTTGCAGTCTGTGTAAGTGCCATCTTTGCCCATCTCTTCTTGTCTCTGTAAGCTCTATCAACCTCTTCATGAGCCTTGGCGTAACTTCTGAAATCCTTCAATATGAAATATGTATCGGCTCTGTCATGACCGCTATTCTTTAAGAGTGAATCATAAATCTCTCTAAACTCCTCAGTGTTGTTTGGAGAATAGAATCCGTTTACAAAGTCTGCATAAGTACAGTTCTAATCTCACTGTCACTGTTAAAAAAATAACCATCGGATCATATTCATGATTCTTCTCATATGCAATAACTTCATCTGAAGAAAGTCCGAAGATAAATGCATTCTCATGACCTACTTCTTCAACTATCTCAACATTGGCACCGTCCATAGTTCCTATAGTAGGTGCACCGTTAAGCATAAATTTCATATTTCCGGTACCTGATGCCTCTTTACTTGCAGTAGAAATCTGTTCACTGACATCAGCCGCAGCAAAGATTATTTCGGCATTTGATACCTTGTAATCCTCTATGAATACGACCTTTATCTTATTATTTATACTCTTATCGTTATTGATAACATCAGCAACAGAGTTTATAAAGCTTAATTGTCTGCTTTGCTCGTCTGTATCCTGCCACGCCTTTGGCACCGAATATAAATGTTCTCGGATACATATCGAAAATTATCATCATTTTTTTAAGCTTATTATAAAGATACATTACATGTAAAAATATTTAAAAGCTGACGCTTATACTCATGTAATCTCTTTACCTGTACATCAAAAGATAGAATCGGGGTCTACATCTATACCGTTATGTTCCTTGATATACTTTACAAGCCTTAATTTATTTTTGGTACTTTATCTCCATGAACTCAGCCAGAGCTGTCTCATCATCCAAATAATCCTTAAGACCTGCCAAAAGCGGTAAATCAGTAATAAACCTATCTGTTCCAAGCTTCTTAGTAATCCAATCGGTTAAGAGAGGATTTGCATGAACAAGGAATCTTCTTTGAGTAATACCGTTTGTCTTGTTGTTGAACTTATCAGGCATCATCTCATAGAAATCTTTCAACTCCTGATTTTTTTAAAAATCTCGGTATGAAGTCTTGCAACACCATTTACGGAAAATCCTGCTACAATAGCCATATAAGCCATTCTTACCTGGCCGTTATAAAGTATTGCCATGTTCTTTTCTTTTTCTGCGTAGTTTTCCGGATATCTTGCTCTTATCTGCTCTACAAATCTTCTGTTTATCTCATCTACGATTTGATAAACTCTTGGAAGAAGTGATTTAAACAGGTCTATAGGCCACTTTTCAAGTGCCTCCGCCATTATAGTATGATTGGTATATGCCATACACTCTGTAGTTATCTTCCAAGCATCATCCCAGCTTAATCCCTCCTCATCTAAGAGGAGTCTCATAAGCTCAGGTATTGCTACTGTAGGATGAGTATCGTTTAACTGGAATACCACCTTCTTTGGTAAATCATGTATATCGCTGTGATTTTCTTTAAACTTGTCAAGCGCTCTTTGAAGACTGGCTGAAATAAAGAAATACTGCTGCTTTAATCTAAGTTCCTTACCTGCATAGTGATTATCATTCGGATAAAGTACCTCTACCAATGTCTTTGCAAGATTCTCCTGTTCAAGTGCTTTTTGATAATCTCCCTTATCAAATTGCTCAAGGCTGAAGTTTGTAATAGCCTCGGCATCCCAGATACGAAGTGTGTTTTACCATTCCGTTCTCATATCCGAGTACCGGCATATCATAAGGAATTGCTCTTACAGAACCGTAGTTTTTCCTGTATAAACTTCTCCTTACCGTCCACATTCTCTACTCTTACATTTCCACCGAATTTTACAATATAAGAATATTCGCTTCTCTTTATTTCAAAAGGATATCCGTTTTTGATCCAGTTATCCGGAACTTCCTTTTGATATCCGTTCTCTATCTTTTGCTTAAACATACCGTAGCGGTATCTGATACCGCAACCGTATGCAGGATAATTAAGAGTTGCAAGCGAATCAAGGAAGCATCACGCAAGTCTTCCAAGACCGCCGTTTCCAAGAGCAGGATCACTTTCCTGATCCTCTATATCTGTAAGATCAAATCCGAGCTCCTCCATAACCTCTGCCACTTCTTTTCTTGCACCAAGATTTATTATATTGTTGCCAAGTGCTCTACCTATCAAAAACTCCATTGATAAATAGTAAAGAATTTTTGCATCCTGAGCATCATATGCCTTATGAGTTGCTATCCATTCATCTATGACAGTATCTTTTATGGCGTAGGAAAGAGCATAGAAAACCTGCTCTTTACTCGCCTCATCTATAGTCTTTCTGTATAATACCTTTACATTATCCTCTATAGCTTTTTTAATTCCTTAGCGTTCATCATCGTAAGTATATCTAACCTTTCTTACTCACTCCAAGGGATGTATTCTCTCCGTTCAAGTTCCAATCCTTAGTGTATCCCTCTACATTGTTATAAATAATCTCATCTGCCAATGTGTCGTTCTTGATTACTGCTTCATTTTTCTTTATTATTTCAGCAATTCTCTCATTTCCTGTCTGTGAAAGCACGATATGGTCAACCACCTCAAAACCTGCTTCTTTTCTCATAGTCTGAATTTTTGAAATAAGTTCTCTTACAAAACCTTCTTCAATAAGCTCTTCACTAAGTCTTATATCAAGTACAACAGTAGTCTTATTGTCTGCCTCAGTTACAAAGTCATCATTCTTTGCAGTCTCAATAAGCAGATCTTCTCTTCCAAGACTTACCTTCTCACCGTCAAAGTCAAAATCTACACTTCCTGTATCATTTAAAGACTTCATAGCCGCATGTCCGTCAAGCGAAGCAAGTGCCTCCCTTATCTTTCCTAAGAGCTTACCGTACTTCGGTCCGACAGTCTTTAACTGCGGTTTAAATGAATAGCTTACAAATTCTTCCACATCATCCTTAAACTCTACAGCCTTGACATTCAGCTCATCCTCTATAATCTCCACATAGAACGGATCAAGTACGGTCTCAGCCTTAACATACATATTTCCTATAGGCTGACGGTTCTTTATATTGGCTGAATTTCTTGCAGCTCTACCAAGTACTACTATGTCAAGTACCTCATCCATGCTTACCTCAAGATCCTTGTCGATAAACTCTTCGTTGACAGCCGGGAAGTCTGTTAAGTGGATACTTTCAGGAGCATTCTTATCTACGCTTCTTACAAGATTTTGATATATTTCTTCTGTCATAAAAGGTATCATCGGTGCAGCTATCTTTGAAAGAGTTATAAGAGCTGTATAAAGTGTCATATAAGCATTTACCTTATCCTGCTCCATTCCCTTTGCCCAGAATCTCTCTCTACATCTTCTTACATACCAGTTACTCATATCATCTGTGAAGCTTTGAAGTGCTCTTGCAGTCTCTGTTATCTTATAGTTATTTAAATAGTCATCAACTGTCTTTACCAATGTATTAAGCTTTGATAAAAGCCACTTGTCCATTACGCTAAGCTTGTCGTACTCCAAGTTGTACTTTGTAGGGTCAAAGCTGTCGATATCTGCATAAAGCACATAGAATGCATAAGTATTCCAAAGTGTACCAAGGAATTTTCTCTGTCCTTCCTCAACGGCCTTGTCATGGAATCTGTTTGGAAGCCATGGTGCCGAATTCACATAGAAATACCATCTGATAGCATCTGCACCGAACTTATTGAGTGCATCCATAGGATCTACGGCATTTCCCTTTGACTTACTCATCTTTTGACCGTCTTCATCCTGCACATGTCCCATTACAATAACATTCTTGTATGGTGCCTTGTTAAATATAAGTGTAGATATGGCAAGAAGTGAATAGAACCAACCTCTTGTCTGGTCTACCGCCTCTGAAATAAAAGTCGGCCGGGAACTGTGCCTCAAACTTCTCATGATTTTTCAAAAGGATAATGATGCTGTGCAAAAGGCATAGATCCTGAATCAAACCATGCATCAAGTACTTCAGGAGTTCTTTTCATCTCCTTACCGCACTCAGGGCAGGTGATTGTCACAGCGTCAATATAAGGTCTGTGAAGTTCTATATTGTCAGGACAATTCTTTGACATAGACTTAAGCTCTTCAATACTTCCGATACTGTGCATATGTCCGCAGTCACAAATCCATACGTTAAGAGGTGTTCCCCAATATCTGTTTCTTGATACCGCCCAGTCCTGAATATTCTCAAGCCAATCTCCAAATCTTCCCTTTCCGATACTCTCAGGGATCCAGTTAATTGTATTATTATTTCTTATTATGTCTTCTTTAACCGCTGTCATCTTGATATACCAAGACTCTCTTGCATAGTAAATAAGAGGTGTATTACATCTCCAGCAGTGTGGGTAGCTGTGCTCAAATACAGGTGCATCAAAGAGTTTTCCGTTCTCTTCAAGATCTTTTAATACCAGTTTATCGGCATCCTTTACGAATACGCCTTCCCACTTTGTTTCCTTTGTAAGATTACCCTGTGCATCTACAAGCTGAACAAAAGGAAGATCATAGTTTCTACCTATTCTTGAGTCATCCTCACCGAATGCAGGTGCTATATGTACTATACCTGTACCGTCTGTAAGAGTAACATAGCTGTCACATACTACAAACCATGCTTTACCCTTTACATTAAGTCCGCCCCATAGCGGCTCATATTCAATACCTTCAAGTTCCTTACCCTTATAAGTTTCAAGTACAGTATAGTCCTCTTTTAAAACAGTTTCAACCAATGCACTTGCTAAAATATAAGTATAATCTCCCTGCTTTACCTTAACATAATCTTCTTCCGGATTTACACAGAGTGCAACATTACTTGGTAATGTCCAAGGCGTAGTAGTCCAAGCCAGGAAGTAAACATCATCATCCTTTTTCTTAAATCTTACAATAGCAGATCTTTCTTTTACATCCTTATATCCTTGCGCTACCTCATGGCTTGAAAGTGGTGTTCCACATCTGGGACAGTATGGTACTACCTTAAATCCCTTATAAAGAAGTCCCTTATCCCAAATCTGCTTTAGCGCCCACCACTCTGACTCTATATATGAATCATGGTATGTTACATATGGATCATTCATATCAGCCCAGAAACCTATAACATCTGAGAATTCCTCCCACATACCCTTATATTTCCAAACCGACTCTTTACATTTCTCTATAAAAGGTGCAACACCGTAGCCCTCAATCTGCTCTTTACCATTTATTCCAAGCTCTTTTTCAACCTCAATCTCTACCGGAAGTCCGTGTGTATCCCAACCTGCTTTTCTTGGAACCTTATAACCCTTCATAGTTCTGTATCTCGGAATCATATCCTTGATAACTCTGGTTAAGGCATGTCCTATATGTGGCTTTCCGTTTGCTGTCGGCGGTCCGTCATAGAACATATATGTAGGAGCATCTTTTCTATCCTCAATACTCTTCTCAAATATATGGTTCTCACGCCAAAACTTTTCAACTTCTCTTTCTCTCTCTACAAATTTAAGGTCTGTAGGCACTTTCTTATACATAAAAAATCCTTTCTTTGTAAGATGATTATAAAAAAAGCCTGCCCTGTAACAGGACAAGCCAAAACTTATATACCACCTTTACAACATACTATCATATGTGTTCCTATAACGGGGAAACCGGCATATCCTACTCTTAATTCAGATTGCAACTCGGGAGTGATTTTCGTCCATCGCTCCGTATCGGTCTTACACCGTCACCGACTCGCTGAAACTTCTGCCAAGATTACTCTCTCCGTCTTCATTTTTTATTTTTATAACCGGTTAATATTATAATCATTCGTAGATATTATGTCAATGGCACAAAGGCTTAAATCCCCCTAAATAAGCCAAATTAGAGTAAAGGTACAATAAAATTAGTCCAGATATAACTTACCGGCATTGCTATGATCAGAGCAGGTATCATATCTCCTGTAGGAAAATCTTTAAGCCTTAACATTCTAAATCCTATAGCCAAAAGTATTATTCCACCTACAGCTTTAAAGTCATCTATCATTACAGGAGTTGTATAAGGAACAATAAGACCACCACATATAAATAAAATAATATATAAAATAAACTGAGGTATTGCAATAAATGATACCACAGGACCAAGTAAACATGCAAAAATCATTGCTGTAAAGATATCCAGTATTGCTTTAGCAATAAGTATTGTATGGTCACCACTCATACCTGAGACCATTGCACCGTAAATACCGGTTCCTCCTGCACAAAACAATAATATAATAGTAAGTAAAGTGCTGTCAAATTCCTCATCGGATATATCACTTTCCTTTTCCTTCATAAACTTGAAAAATAATACTTTTCATACCCATTCCAAGCTTCGTTACCAGATCACCAAAATGCATCAATATACCTATTATACTTCCTATCACTACAGCCAGTATAACTGCAGGCATATTTTTCATCAGTATGATACTTGAAATACTGATGGCAAAAAGCTACAAGCTCCAAAGATCATATTGAGCTTTTCCTTAAAATCCAAGCTCATATGCTTTCCAAAAACAGTTCCGATAATTCCGCCAATAAATACACATAAGCAATCGGTTATTATTCCTATCGGCATATTTATTCTCCTCTCAATTAATACTTTCATATCATAATCCATATATAAATATATGTCTAATTCATTTATAAAACATTGTGACAGCATGGCTATGCATATTAGTTATATCATCCATTCCATTTTTTTCTGAATAATAAACAGAAATTTTTGTCTAAAATCCGTGTTTTTGTAACCTAAATTTTTTTATAAATACATAAGCTTTTGTTTTTTATTTATTATTTTTCTTTCTTTATATTTTTATATTTTTTTCCATAATATAGACACAATTATTTTTTTATATTATAAGAGCATTAGCGATGGCTAGTGCAGGTTTTCAGAATTACTGGAACTACAAAGCTTTTTCATACTCATACCGGACAGTTTAACTGTCCGGCCCCCTAAAACGTTAAAACCACCTATTCCCAAGGTGGTTTTTGTGTCTGAAATACTAAATAAAGTTTTATACTTTTTAAATTATATACCAAAGCGTTGAAACTATTTTTCACACTTCTATTCTTCTACTAAAAAGAGGAGCTCAGATATCTAAACTCCCTTTTTAAATCAATATTATGCAGTCATTGCAATTTTGCCGTCAACAACTTGTATAACCTTAGTTGGGCACTGTACTTGCACATTTTCCGCAATTTGTACATTTGGAATAGTCTATCAGCGCTACATTTCCGTTCATATGGATTGCATCATCCTCACAAGCCTTTACACACATGGTACATGCAATACAACCAACCTCACATACCTCTTTGACAGCTTTACCCTTATCCTGTGAATTACACTGTACAAAAAGTAAATGTCTCATAAGGTACCAAGTCTATAAGTTTCTTAGGACAGGCATCAACACATTTTCCACATGCTACACATGTCTCTCTATCCACCAATGCAATGCCGTCTACTATATGTATAGAATCAAACTCACAGGCTCTTACACATGATCCGAATCCCATACATCCGTAGTCGCAGGCTTTACCACCCTGTCCGGGAACATTCATAGCTGAATTACAATCTGTGATACCGAAATATGTAAAGTTTTGTTTTGTTTTATCACAAGTTCCCTTACATTTTACAAATGCAACCTGTTTTATGGCCTCACCTGCACTTACTCCCATTATCTCTGCGATAATATCTGCAACCGGCGCTCCACCTACAGGACATTTATTTACAGGTGCTTCACCTGCCGCAATAGCCTTTGCAAGACCGTCACAACCCGGATATCCGCAACCACCGCAGTTATTTCCCGGCAGAGCATCTCTTACAGCTATTTCTTTTTCATCCACTTCCACTTTAAACTTCTCACTGGCAACTCCAAGTAGGGAGACCAATAAGAATACCGACTATACCAACTACTGCCATGCAATAATTACTCCATTCATATTCTTTCCTCCTAAATAAGTCCCTGAGAATCCGGTAAAGGCAATTGCCATAAGACCTGCTGTAATAAGTACAATAGGCATACCTGATACTACATGAGGTATATCATTATTTTCAATTTTCTCTCTGACACCTGAAAGCAATACTATAGCTAAAGCAAATCCGCTTGCAGTACCTACGCCGTATACAAGGCTTTGTGCAAAATTGTATTCCTTTGCAACATTGTCAAGAGCAACACCCAAAACCGCACAGTTGGTCGTAATAAGAGGAAGGTATACACCCAGAGCCTCATAAAGTGAAGGCATATTTTTCTTTAATACCATCTCAACAAACTGTACCAAAGCCGCTATAACAAGAATAAATACAATTGTCTGCAAATACTCAAGTTTAAGCGGAATCAAAATATGTGTATAAATAAGGCTGGCCGCCATACTTGAAAGAGTAATAACGAATATAACCGCAGCACCCATACCTACAGAAGTCTCAGTCTTTTTTGATACACCGAGGAAAGGACAAAGTCCCAAAAATCTGCTAAGCACTACATTGTTTACCAGTGCCGCACTAATCAAAAGTAAAATCAGTTGAGTCATTATTTACCCTCCCCTGCATTAGTCTGCATTTTTCTTTCTCAGCCTTTGCCTTAGTAAGAGCCTCTTCTTTCTTTCTCTTTGCCTCAAGTTCCTTTTCTTCTATATCCTTATCAATAGTACTGTGATTGTGTGCCTTGCTTTCACCAAAGCATGCCGAACAGTTTCCGCCACAAGCTATATCAGATGACATACCTGTATTTGTAGCACTTGGTGCCTTAAAGTAATTTTGTAAAGCAGATAAAAGTGCAAGTACAAAGAACGCACCCGGAGCAAGTACAAGTATTGAAATAGTAAAATCGGTAGGTATTATCTGATTGTTGTTAGGTAAAAGCAATAAGTCCCTTAAATATAGTTCCGGCACCGATAAGCTCTCTTACAAAAGCTATGCAGGAAAGTGAAAGCGTAAATCCGATTCCCATTCCAATTCCGTCAAAGAAAGACGGAATTGCAGGATTCTTTGAAGCATAGCTCTCCGCTCTACCAAGAATAATACAGTTAACAACTATAAGCGGTATATAAATACCTAGTGATTTATATAGATCAGGTGTGTAACCCTGCATCAAAAGCTGTACCACCGTAACCAAAGATGCAACGATAACTATAAACGCAGGTATTCTCACTCTGTCAGGTATTATATTTCTCATTGCAGAAATAATTAAATTAGAAAACATCAAAACGGCTGTAGTAGAAAGTCCCATACCTATAGCATTTACTACAGATGTTGTAACCGCAAGTGTAGGACACATACCTAACATCAGAACAAAGGTAGGATTTTCTCTGAATATACCGTTATATAAACGCTCTAAACTCTTGTTCATATTTCCTCCTTATTCCAATATTGAATTAAAGTAAAGCGCTGCATTGACAGCATTGGTAACAGCTGTACTTGTGATGGTAGATCCGCTTATAGCCGATATCTCATCATCTGCACCTGCAGCACCCTTTACAAGCTTGAATTCTTTTGTATTTTTATTTGCATACTGACCGTAGAAAGACGCTTCCGCCGCTCTCATACCAAGACCCGGTGTCTCTTCAAGTGTAAGGAATGTTATTCCGACCACAGTACCGTCAGACTTTATGCCTACGGATATTTGTACCGTACCGTTATATCCGTCTTTTGATGTTGATGTTATAACTCTGCCTATATTATTTCCGGACTCATCCTTTGCGGTAACAACTTCATCAATATTTGAATGTCCGAAGCCCTTACCTGCAATTTCGTCTGCCGTCTCCGCTATCTTTGCCGTATCGGCTTCATTCTCCTCAAAATCCTTAGCCTCCGGGAAAACAACAGCATAAGCCTCATTCTTTGCCGCCTTTGCCGCAGCTGCTATAGGAGCCTTAGTTATATCGTATACAAATCCCAATACAAGGCCCGAAATAAGGGTTATAGCAAATAAAATAATCGCATCTTTTACAAATCCTGATTGTTTTTTCATGCCTTCTTTGCCTCCCTTCCAAATGCCTTCGGCAATGTAGCCTTCTCTATAAGCGGAGCCACTACATTACCGATAATGATAGCATAGGAAACTCCCTCAGCATTGCCGCTGAATAATCTGAATAAACCTGTAAGTATACCGATAAATATTGCAAAATACACCTGTCCCATTTTTGTAACAGGACTGCTTACATAATCTGTTGCCATAAAGAACGCACCGAATATAAGACCGCTGCTGAGCACATGGTATAAAACTGTTGTAGGATTGTGATCACCGAATAAGAATACAAATACAGCCACTGTAGCAATATATATAAGCGGTATTCTAAGAGAAATAACCTTTCTTACCACAAGATAAATTGCACCGATAAGTAAAGCAATAGTTGAAACCTCTCCTATTGTTCCCGGTATCCTACCGAGGAAAATATTTACAAGATCATACTGCTCAAGTGCATCTGTAATCCCCTTTGCCTTTAAGAATGCAAGAGGTGTAGGTGTAGATGATGAATCATAGTTCATAGCCACAGAGCTGAAGTTTGTCATACTTCCGGCAAATGATATAAGCATAAAGCATCTTGCGACCAAAGCCGGATTCATAAAGTTCTGACCAAGTCCGCCGTAAAGCTGTTTTACAACAATTATTGCAAATACACCGCCGAGTATAGGCATCCAAACAGGAATCTGAGGCGATATTAAGAGCCAATATAAGTCCGGTAACCACAGCGGAAAAATCTCCGACAGTTACAGGCTTATTCATTACTTTTTCGTATAAATATTCAGCAAGTACACATGCAAGAACTGTACATATAACCACTATAAGCGCAGATAAACCGAACTGAAAGCAACCGAATGCCAAAGTAGGTATCATTGCAATACAAACATCCTTCATGATATTTGCTGTGGATGAATTATCCCTTACATGAGGAGATGATGAAACATTAAATTTGCCTGCCATTATTTCCCTCCTTCTTTGCACTTCAGCTCTTCTCTTTGCTCGCAACAGCCTGACGCATATATTTAAATCCTTGAGTAAGTGGTCTCTTTGCAGGACATACATAAGCACATGAGCCACATTCAACACATTCCATACCGTTTAACTTTTCAAATCCTTCAGTGTCGTCCTTCAACGCCTTATCCATCATAAGAACAGGCACAAGAAAACTAGGACACACATCAATACATCTTCCGCATTTGATACATGGTGTTTCAGGATTTTTCCTCAACTTCATCTTCCACAAAAGTTGTAATTGAAGATGATGATTTGGTAACAGGAATATCAAGAGTAAACAAAGCCTGTCCCATCATAGGTCCGCCTGAAAGCACCCTTTTTTAGGCTCAGTCTTGAAACCGCCTGCCGCTTCAATAAGTTCCTGATAATTGGTTCCCGTTCTTACTTTAAAGTTTTGCGGAGTAGTAACGGCATCACCTGTTATAGTTACAATCCTTCTGATAAGAGGTGTAGACTCGGCTACCGCATTATATATTGAAATGACCGTATCCGTATTGTCAACAATACAGCCTACATCTGCAGGCAAAAGACTTGAGTTTAACTTTCTTCCTGTGCAAGCAAAAAAATCAGTGAACGCTCACCACCCTGAGGATACTTTTGTATACAGCTCCACAACCTCTATTTTTGATTCGTTTTGTACAAGTTTTTTTATTTTCTCAACAGCTTCAGGTTTGTTATTTTCAATACCTATAATACCTTTTGCATTCGGGAAAAAGCCCAAGTATAATCTTTTAAGCCTTCCACCAGCTTTTTCAGGTTCTTCCATCATAAGTCTGTAATCACTTGTAAGATAAGGCTCACATTCCGCACCGTTTACAATGATATAATCAATCTCATTTTCGTTCTTTGGTGAAAAGCTTCACATGTGTCGGGAAAGCGACTCCTCCGAGTCCGACGATACCTGCATCTTTCACTATTTTTTCTGATTTCATCTTTAGAAAGTTTTGTATAATCTCTTTTTTTCTCCAAAACCTTCTACGGCACGATATTCTTTATCATTCTCAATGATAATAGAATTCACCATTGAACCGTTTGCCACTCTTCTGGGTTCGATCTTTTTCACTTTTCCGGACACCGAGCTTACCACATTGGCTGATATGAATCCCCCCGCCTCTGCGATGATTTGTCCGACCAGCACTTCATCTCCGACAGCCACCAAGGGTTTTGCAGGTGCACCGATATGTTGGCTTAACGGGAACACCATTTCAACTCCATTTGGTTGTAGTACCGTTATCGGATGTTCCATTGAGAGTTCCTTGCCCTCATATGGATGTACACCACCAATAAATGTAGCTAATCCCATATTTTTTTCTCCTCTTCTATCCGGGTAAACAAATGTAAGAAACCAGGCAGTAATTTGTGTAAAACAAGTCAAATCAATTGTCAATTTTCAGATTATTTTAAAGCGATACATAATCTCCTGACGCACAAATAAACCAAGAAACCAAAGCAATTCTTAGTCTTTCGGTATACTGCCGTTTGAAGCATTTTTTTCCACCCTTATTTTCTTTTTATTATACCATATTTGTACAAAGTTACAGACGATTTTCAAGAATTTATATTGTATTTTTGTATACATCCTTTTTGCATTACGGAAAGCAAGGATTTTTTTACAAATATTTATTAATAAAATTCTCTATCTCTGCATTAATATGTTACTTCCAGTCTATAATTTTTATACAGAAAAAAATTCAATCTAAATAAAAAAATAATATAGCAAAAATATTTTTTTGCCAAATAAAAACTCCTACCAAATTCAGAATTCGGTAGGAGCAAATGTTACATTTTATCCGGTGCTTCTATTCCAAGCAAATTTATAGCGGACTCCAACAATTCTTTTTGTAAGAAGAATTGTTGCAAGGTATCCTTTTTTTCTTTTTCTCATCAGCCTCAGAAAGTATCTTTTATTTCATGATAGAATGAGTTAAATGTATTTGAAACCGCATAAATATACTGACATATTTTTATGTGGTGCAAGTTCATTCCATGCAGATTTCATAACTTCATTAAACTGTGACAATTCCATATAAAGCTTTTTTTATGTATATCTTCTACAGGAACTGTTAAATCACTCAAGCTCACCTTTTGTGAACCGCTCTCATAGTATTTTTTTCAAGTATAGACTTTATTCTTACTATTGTATACAGAATATAAGGTCCTGTATTTCCCTCAAATGATATAAATCTGTCAATATCAAATATATAATCCTTTGCAGCCTGATTGCTTAAATCACCATATTTAATAGCTGCAAGTCCTACGATTTTGGCAGTATTTCTTGCTTCCTCATCGGATACATCTCTTGATTCCTTTATCTTTGCAAATACGGCATCCTCAATATCCTTAATAACAGTCTCAAGACGAACCACACCGCCGTCTCTGGTCTTTAAAGGCTTTCCGTCTTTACCGTTTATTGTACCGAATCCTATATATTTAAGCTCGTGATTTGGAGGAACTATTCCTGCAATTCTTGAAACTCTAAAAAACTGTGTATAGTGAAGTTCCTGTCTCTTATCCGCAATGTAGATATATTCATCTGGTGAATAAAGCTTTTCTCTTTCTACCAAAGTACCGAGATCCGATGTGGCATAAAGTGCTCGCACCGTCGGATTTTTCTTATTATACAAGGAGGCAATTCCTTCTTATCGCCTTCCATAGCTATATCCACTACCAAGGCACCTTCAGAAACTCTTGCAATTTTTCTGTCTTCCAAATCTTTAATCAAATCCGGTATATAAGGATCGGCATCGGACTCACCCTTCCAGAGATCAAAAGTCTACCAAAAAGTGAACTGTAGTTTTTTTCTTTAAGTCCTCTACAGATACGTTAATTATATGCTTCCAAATCTCTCTGTACGGTCTGTAACCTTTTTGAAGTTCCAAAGTGGCTTCCTGTGCTCTTTGCTTAAAATTATCATCAACCTTTGACTTTTTCGAAGCTGCAGGATATATTTCCTCCAAATCATTTAAACTGAAAGGCGCTTCCTTCGGGTACTCTCCGTCATAGTTTTCCTTAAAATAAACAAGCTCAGGTTTTCTCTCTCTAAGCTCTTCTATTATAAGCCCCATCTGAAGACCCCAGTCACCAAGGTGCACATCCGCAATCACCTCATTACCGAAGAATCTTCCCATTCTTTTTAAGCTCTCTCCGATGATCGCAGAACGTAAATGTCCGATATGAAGAGGCTTTAGCAACATTTGCACCGCCATAATCGATTATTATTTTCTTTGCGGGATTATCAAGCTCTATACCATACTTCTGTGAGTTTGACATGTCTCTCACATATTTCTCTATAAAAGTATTGCTTATATTTATATTGATAAATCCGGGCATAATAGCTTCAATTTTTTCAAAGCTCTCACTTTCTTTTAGGATTTCAACAACCTCATTTGCTATATCAATAGGTTTTTTCTTATATTCCTTAGCTGCCGCCATTGCGCCGTTGCATTGATACTCACATAGGTCAGGTCTGTTTGAAATATTGGCCTTTCCGTACTTTTCATCATATGACAATTTTGCAAATGCGCACTTAAGCTCATCGGAAATCAATTCAATAATTGTCTTCATATATCTCCAGTCTGTATAATTTATTTTTATGCACTATACTGTGCAACTCAACTACAAAAAAGACGGTCAAGATGACCGTCAAACATTGAAAATTTTAAACTCTTGATAAATACTCACCTGTTCTTGTATCAATCTTAATCTTATCACCAAGATTTACAAACAATGGAACATAAACAACTGCACCTGTCTCCACTGTTGCCGGCTTTGTAGCACCCTGTGCTGTATTTCCTGCAAATCCCGGCTCTGTATCTGTAACTTCCAACTCTACAAATAAAGGTGGCTCTACAGAGAATACATTACCGTTGAATGAACATATCTTAACCATCTCATTCTCTTTTACGAACTTAAGTGCATCTCCAACCTTGTCTGCATTAAGTGCGATCTGATCATATGTCTCAACATTCATAAAGTTGAACATATCTCCGTCTGCATATAAATACTGCATATCGGCTCTGTCTATTCTTGCCTGTGGGAATTTCTCAGTAGGTCGGAAAGTTCTTTCAACAACGCTACCTGTAATTACATTCCTGATTTTTGTACGAACGAATGCAGCTCCCTTTCCCGGCTTAACATGCTGGAATTCAAGAATCTGAAAAACCTGTCCTTCCTCAATCTCCAATGTCAAACCATTTTTAAAATCACCTGCTGAAACCATTAATATTTCCTCCTAAAAACTTTCATGCGATACTTGAACTATTTTATAACAATTTTGATGTCAAATCAAGACTTAGTTTGCTCTATTATGTACTCCATTGCAAGAGTATATCCGCTTAACCCAAGTCCTGCTATCTGTCCTGTACATACAGGCTGTGTAAGTGACTTATGTCTGAACTCTTCTCTGTCTGAAATATTTGATATATGTACCTCTACCTTAATACAATCAAGACTCTCAAGAGCATCTCTTATAGCTACACTTGTATGTGTAAATCTTGCCGGATTTATGACTATTCCTGCCGGCTTTTCAAAATATGCCTCCTGAAGCTTATCCACTATGGCACCCTCGTGATTACTCTGAAAGCATTCCACATCCACGCCAAGCTCTTTTGCCTTTTTATCGATCATTTCCAAAAGATAGCTGTAGTCCTTGTTTCCATAAACTTCCTTATTTCTTATTCCGAGGAAATTCATATTCACACCGTTTATCACCAAAATTTTCATTGCATTCTCTCTCTAAGTTTCTCTGTCAACAATACTTTTTACTTTTTTTCTATAGTATCTTTTTCACTTTAATATTATTCCATATCTCAAAGCTTGCAACGCCCTGAAGAATAAGCATATCCAGACCGTTTATACAAATCTTTCCTTTTGATTTCATCTTCTTAATAAATGAAGTCTCAAAAGGCGTATAAATAAGATCGATACCCGAGTCACATTTTTTTCATAAAATGCCTCTTCTTCTATTATACAATCTTCAACATTCGGATGCATGCCCACATTTGTGGTCTGAAATACAAAATAATTATCCTTATCCAAAAGATTTATATTTGACTTCAAATCATCCAAAGAAATAACGGAAATATCTTTAATACCGACCTCCGCCTTTAGTTCCTCTGCCTTTGAAATATTTCTGTTTACAAGAGTAATTGACTTTACGCCCTCTTCTATTGCCAGATAAAGTACAGCCTTTGCGGCACCTCCCGCACCCAAAAATAATTATGTCCTTACCCCTTTATACTAAGATTATTATTATAAAGGCTCATTCCAAGCCCGATAATATCCGTATTGTATCCCCTTATAACCGTTTTTCAATCTTTATAAGAGTATTTATTGCACCTATTTTTAGCCCTGTCATCAATATCGCTAACTATATCAAGCATGTCCTTTTTATATGGAATAGTTACATTAAAACCTTTAATATCCAATGCAAAAGCGCCTTTTATGGCCTCTTTGATATTTTCAGTCACATGAAATGCCGAATAGCTCATATCTATATTCATTTCTTTAGCCAAAGTATTTTTGTAAAAATCGGAGAAAGGCTGTGTGAAACGGGATTTCCTATGATACCGTAAACTTTCGTATCAGCACTAATCATTCTTTTTCACCTTATCTATCTTAATTTTATAAAAGAAAAGTACAATTCTTTCAAAGAATCTTTTTAAGACTATCTGTATCTCTTCCTTAGGGCTTATGGGATCAACTAAAACAGAGTATATTCCTGCATTATTCGCCCCCCATATATCTGTAAAAATCTGATCTCCAACAAAAAGTCTGTTCTTTTTTTACATTCAAAGTATTTATCGCCTTTATATAGCCCTTTTTTGAAGGTTTGTCAGCCTTATATATGTAAGGCGATCCAACCGCCTTTGCAAACGGTGAAACTCTTTTTTCTTTATTGTTTGAAATAAGACAGGTCTTAAATCCTATTTCTCTAAGAGATTTAAAAATCAATATTTGACCTGTCAGCCTTTGTTCCATGAGTGGTCAAGGTATTGTCTATATCAAAAAGAACAGCTCTGAATCCCTTATTATAAAGCCCCCTATAGTCTATCTCATATATATCTTTCTTGTGTAAATCCGGAAAAAGTTTATTCATAAAAAAATCATTTCTTTAAAAAGCTTTGATATCTCATCTACAAAAAGTATTTACATCCTTAAACTCCCTGTATACAGATGCAAATCTTACATATGCAACTTCGTCCAGTTCCTTTAATTTTTCCATCACAAGCTCACCCTATCTTTCTGGTAGGTATCTCACTGACTTCCATAGAATAGATTTGGTTTTCTATATCATCCACCGTTTTTTTCTTATTACAACAGTGGAGACAGGTCTCTTATGACAACTTTGGATGATTCCATACTCTATCTTTGACCTGTCAAAGTTTTTTCTCTGCTGTCATCCTTTTTTTAATTACCATAAGAGGAATAGTCTCAAGTTTTTTTCATATGTGGTAAATCTCTTATTGCAGCTCTCACACTGCCTTCTTCTTCTTATTGAAGAATTGTCATCCGCAGGACGAGAATCAATAACCTTTGTATCCTGCGCCTGGCAAAAGGGCATTTCATAAGTTTATTCCTTATTCATAATTATAATTCATTTATTTTTGCATCTTCATTTTCATCAAAATAGTATGGAAGATTCTGATAATCATCAATGTCATCATAATCCAATGAGTCACCATACTCTTCAATAAAAGATTCAAACGGATTGCTGTTATCACGATAGTCGCTGTAGCTGTTATCATCCGAGAATATGATTCCTAAGAATATTACAATTGTCGCAAACAATTGAAAGTATAAAGCTCAGAATAGATAAAGCAAGTCCTATACCTGCCTTTGCATCTATTCCATGTCCGTTTCTTGTAGACAAAACAAAAAGTACTATACCAACTATTCCAAGCGGAAGCCCGAAACACATGCAACATAATACACAGCTCAGTATTCCGACAATAAGACATGCTACCGAATATTGTTCTTCGTTCATTTATCCTCCTTTAAATCATTTCATCCAAACATATAGACCCGTAAGGTCTGATTTTCATCTTATAACTTGACCCTTTCCCAAGGAATTTATCCATATATGAAACATACTCATCACTGTAATTTTCAGGAACCATAGCCATAATAACTCCTGCAAATCCTCCACCGTGAACCCTAGTTGCCCCAACATTCTTTTCTTTAAGGAATCTCTCGGATAAAGCCAGTGCCACTGTAATCCCCTGTTCATTCAGTGCGAGCATTTGTATATACGTTTTGAAGATATTTCCATGATGAATTTCCGCTGTCTGTTATATTCTTTAAGAAAGAATCAAAATCATTGCTCTTTAATGCTTTTATTTCATTATCAACTCTCTTATTCTCATCAAAGAAATGAATACTTCTAAGTACGGCTCTGTCACCTGCAAAAAGCTCTTATTTTTTTGAAAGATTATTATAAAATTCATCTTCATTTACCCTCAGATAATGTAGACTTTCCAAAAACTCAGCCACCTTTTTCATCTCTGCAGGTATGGAAGAATAGTCAGCTGAAAGATCCGCATGTCCTCTTCCCGTCTGTACAATTATAAGATCATGCTTTTGCTCCCGCAAAATCAAAGTCCATCTCTTCTACCTTCGGTGAATCAGGATTTGCAAAGTCTATACTTATAAGCCCTCCATAAGCACAACACATCTGATCAAGCAGTCCGCTTGCCTTATCCCAATAGTTGTTCTCGGCATATTTTCCGATATATGCATAATCTGTTTTTGAAAGCTTTCCTTCATTAAATAAAGTATTTATTATCTGACAAATCAAAGTTTCAAATGCGACTGAAGAGCTTACCCCGGCACTTGAAATTACATTGCTTGTAATATAGGCATCAAAACCGCCTATACTCGCACCCCTTTGTTCAAATCCTGCCAGTATTCCCTTTAAAAGTTCTATTGTACCCTATCTTATCTGTTCCCCGGCTCAATGTCATTTATATTTACTCTGAACTTCTGTGAAAACGACTCACTTATTATATTAACAAAGTCCGAGTCGTTTTTTGCGGCAACCGCAACACAGTCAAGATTTATGCTTCCTCCAAGTACCTTACCGTTGTTATGGTCCGTATGGTTTCCTGAAATTTCTGTTCTTCCCGGAGATGAAAACAGTTTAACATCCTTTTTCTCCAAATTCCTTTAAGAAACCCTTTAAAACAGCTTCATATCTCTTTAAATTATCGTCAACTCGGATTTTCCGTAAAGCTCCTCTAATAACTTTTTACCTCTTCTCTCCAATATATCCCTTGCCTCAAGTAAATTCATATACCCCTCGCTTAATATTTTAATTAAAGCATAAATACAATTCTAATATCTATACATTCTAAAGTAAGTTTATCATAAATCCAAAAAGTACACAATTTATTATTGTGTACTTCAGTTTATTTTTTTATCTATCCGATTGCAAGAACTATTCCGCCGTCACCTGCGTACAAAGTGGCAACTCCTGCACCGTTTACAACCTCAACATCCTTAAATTTATTGCTGTCACGGAAAAGCTTAGCTACACTCTCGCCTCTTTCTTCATTATTTATATGAGTAATACATACAATCTTTTCGGATGTATTTTCTCCCGCTTCAGATATAGCAAGTTCAACCATTTTCGCCAGAGCTTTCTGCATGCCCCTTTGCTGGTCTTTTTACTATCACACCGTCTACGGCACCCATAATAGGCTTGATATTTAAAGCTGATGCTATAAATGCACTCACCGCCGAAAGCCTTCCGTTCTTTCTAAGTGTATCAAGAGACTCCAAAACAAAATATGTCTTCATCTCATCTCTAAGCTTAATTATTCTCTTTGAAATCTCTTCAAAGCCAAGACCTTCTTTACATAATTTATCAAGCTCAAGCATAAGTCTATACTGCCCTGCAGATGCCGACCTTGAAGAAAGCACTAAAATATCCTTTTTCATAGTCCTCTTCGTAAAGTTTCTTTCCGATCTCGGCACTTTGATAACTTCCGCTAAGATGCTCTGAAAGAGTAACAACAAATGCCATATCCGTATCACATTCCAAAGCCTCTTTAAAGGCATCCGGTGACGGACAGGCACTTTTGGGTCCTATTTTCGATTCGGCCATTCTCTTTATAAAGTCTTTTTGATCAAACTTCTCGTCATCTATAACCTGATAATCTCCGATTTCAAGTGTAAGCAGCACAATTTTTTTATATTATCATCTTTTTAGATTCTCATCCAAATCCGTACAACTATCCCCAATTAATCTATATGTCATATTTTTTTCAACTCCGTTTAATGTAGTTTTTAAAACTACATCCATTATAGTAATATACTTATTATAAGTCAAGTATACTGACATACTGATTATGAAAGTATTGATACATCATAAAAAAACAAATGTTCAAATATTATCTACCGTTATCTTTAAATAACATAGAAAGATTCAAAGTGTCATTCTCATAAAGAACTTTCTCTGTTTTGTCATCCGTTATATATACTATCCTACCGGGTATATCTGATCCATTTACTCCTATAATATCCAATACTTCTATAAAATACTCTCCATCAACAGTTTTTTTCTACTCATATAATCAATTAATGCACTTAAATCATTACACTCATGAAACTCTCCCAATCCCTCTCCCTCTGATATTGTCTTTTCAACTATACATCCATCTTTCATATCGCTTCTTGAGATTCTGATATTTTTCATATTATTATTAAAAATTGCCAATACATTTCAAAACTTTTTCGGATTCTATTATTCGGTATTCATACATATGATTATTTTTGCTTTTGTGATATAATCCCGTATATCATCACTCACTCTTCTTGTTAAATTTTTCTTCTCCACCTTTTTAATATACCTTTATTACCATAATTGTCACTATACTCTAAGTCTGCATCTAAAAACATCAGCCAAAGTTATTATCGGTATGATTTGATTATAATATATCAGTGCATTTTCCTTTCTTTTTACTATTTATATGTTCTATAAAAAAATTATAAATATAAATACTAAAAATATTGATATCAATAATATAGCCACATTTATTTTTATACATATTGCTCTCCATTCTTGACAATAAATAGTTATAGTTTATTATCTTTAAGTAGTATGTTTTTACCATAAAACTTTTTCATCTCACTCACCCTATCGCTTCATTTATCTCCTGTAATGATGTATAAGGCATTTTTATATCTTCTATATTTTTTGATAAATTCTCCATTTACAAAGCTTTATAAATCATGCTATCATAAATATCTACCTCATCAAATGTTCTGTACATTATATCTATCGGTCTGTTATATGAATAATATATAGGATATGCATAGTATTCTTTTAATATTGTTACATATGTATAACCATCTATAAAAATAATATTCTGAAGTTGATTTTTCATCTTCTCCGTAAATTATTACAGTACATCTTGACACTTTATTATTTGCATCTATATATTTTTACTACTTCCCCTATCCCAGCCTATTATATTTTTATTAACAACTGTTATCTCTTCATTTAAATAATCAGTTGAAAAATTTTTTTATAAAATCCATTTATATCACTTTCTATACTATTAATATTTATTTTTTTATTAAATGAGGAGTCCATACATCCTGTTATTAATATACATAATACTAAAAATAACCCCGGAAATTTAATACTACTCTTCATATCAATCTCTATCCTTTTATTAATTCCATGTTTTTCAAATTCATCGTATTCCAAAAAAACTTTATCTCTTTTATGTGCTTTTGCAAGAAGATTACTAAAATCCGTTACCAAAGTTTTTACTTCCATATCTTTGCCGACTTTAAGAAGGTTAGTGCTTAGATTTACATCTCCGACAAAGTTTTTTTAAGATAATTCTCAAAATAATATCCCAAGTGATAATACTCACACTATAATACCTCAAATAATTTTTCTAAAAGATATTTTCCCATAGTCTGTCATTACTTTTTCTTCCCCATTTACATAATCATAGATAAACTTTGTAAATTATGCTGTTTTGTCATGACCTTTAGGTATATGATTTCCATATACCAATGATACTAAGGAAAATAAGGCAAGAAATCCACCTAAACTTTAATCTACTCTTTTATTCTAACCATAAGCTTCTCCTTATGACCAATCTTTATACTTGTCTTTAAATAATTCAAATAAGCTAATTGCACTATCTGATATTTCTTTTACTTTCTCCATTCCCGTAATCATATATAAACTTTGTGTCTTGTCCTGTTCTGTCATACCCAATTATGTAAAGTTCATTTATATATATAACTCCTTCATCATTTCGCTTATTCATATATTCCCACAGTTCTTCAAAAACTATTTATATCTTTAAACTCTTCCAATCCCTCATTTTCAGCAATTGATATATACCTGTTCTTATGTGCACCCCATATCTTTACATGTTTCATATTATCATTAAAGGTTTGTATAAATTCTGATGTTCTTTTACCCTCAGTTATCCGAAAAGAGCCGAGGGAAGGTGTCTTACCTAAAATATAAGGGTCTATAGCTTCATCAAATATATCTAGAAGCACAGGTTCTGTTTCTATTACTTTGATATTTCCTTTACTATCGGTATACTCCATATTTGCACCTGCATACTGCATCATTCTGTATTTATTCCAGCCATCATCCATAAATTCAGAATGCCTCAGTTCTTCTCATATCTTCCAATTTTTTAGCTCTTTCTTTAAGTAAATTATTCCCATATATCAATAGTGCTAAGGACCAGTAGGTAAACTTCTCTCTGTTATTATCACTGTATTCTTCTTCCAAAGTCATCTCTTCCGACTTTCTTCTATATTCCTTGTCCAGATAAGTGATTTTCTGGTTTCCATAAAGATAAATATACCCATCTACCTCATCTGAAAAATTCCAAACAGATAATTCTATACTCTGTAACTCATAATTATCCGGATCTTTCCCATTTAGTTGTTCATACATTCCTCCGCTTCTTACTTCTTTATCCACTTTTTTTGCCAAATCATCATATTCTATAACATTTTCTCTATTATATGAGTCCCATTCCTCCGGTTCTAAATAGTACCTCGAAAACTTTACCTCATGTAGAAGATACTTTATCTTATTTACATCAAGTCTGTAATATTGTGGAACACTAAGAGCTATACGTTCATTTTGATACCATTTATAAAAATGTAATCATCAAATATAGTATTACTTGTCGTAAAATCTAATGCCTCTTTATTGCTAAAAATCATCTTTCCACTAAAAATCATATTTTTCTTAATCCGTGTCTCGCATTTAATGTATATATATTTTTCACCTTCCATATACATCTTGCCTGAATCATTGGCAATTTTTACTATTTCTCCATTTAAATTCAACTTATAAATACTTGCAATATCATCACATTCACGCAAAAACAGTATTATCTTTTGCTAAAAACACCAACAATTTCACTTGGCATTTTGCAGATTTCATTTATATTTCCATCAGAGTTTTCCATATACATAAGTCTGCCTTTATATACAAAATATATACCGTTTTCTGACTGCTCCACTTTTACTGATTACTTTTTACACCGTTTTTCCATACTGATTTGATTTATTTTTCCCGTTTATATGTATCTGATGAGATATACATGGAGTTAATTTTTAGGCAATGTGTAAAATATTAAAAGCAAATATAGGCAATACTATAGCAACCACTACTACCCATGTGAATATTATTTTTTTCTCATAATTCTATTTCTCCAACGCCTGCATTACTACTTCACCGTTTTCATCCATTACCAATATAGGGTTGTTACCATCTCTGTCAATCCTTGTAATACATTCCTTTACGCCATATTCACTACCTTCATAAATGAATATATATTTATCTGTCACAAACATTTCGCTGTAATAATTTCCGATAAAAAAATCTTTTTCTATAAATCTCCCTATATAAACCTGTGTCAACATCCATAGAATACACATATATATTTCTATCCTCTTGCTACTGTCAAAATACTCGTCTTCTTTTAATACATATGCATTCTTATTGTTAATAATAAACCCTCCCCAGCATTTATTGAGATCATAACACACTAATTCATAATTAATGTAATCATCCTCAGAAGTATCTTTTATATCATCTATATTAATTCTGCATAGTACTCTTGCTATAGTTGTATATGATACTTTTTTATCCTATCAGAATTTAATAATCCTTCTTCCATAGTTGCCAGTTTTTCTTTATATTTCTTATCTCTATAAGTAACTTTCTGTTCTCCATAAAGATAAATATATCCGTCTTGTACTTCTGAAAAAGACCAAGGAAGCGACTCTACGCTTTGCAGTTCATAATCATCCAAATTTTTCTCAGTAGTATCATCAAATATTTTTCCCTTCCCCTTACTGTTTTATCCACTTCCTTAGCAACAGAATCATAGGGTATAACATCCTCTTTCCAATACATATCTCCTGCTTCGGGTTGCATATAATATCTTGAAAGTTTTAATTTCCTTGTTTTATAATTTATTTTGTTGGCATCAAAAAGATAATACTTAGGTACACTAACCTCTACACCATCATCACTAATATCATAATTATATCTTATGAAAAAAATATAATTATCAAATATCATTCCACTTGATATAAAAACCGGATTTAACTTTATTTTTCAAAAAATTTTTTTCTTCCATTAAAATCATATTTTTCTTAAACTGGGTTCTCCATCCAATATATATATTTTTCCCCTTCAATACTTGGTGTTCCTGAAGCACCAACAAGTCTTACTATTTTTTTCCACTTAAATCCACTTTATAAATACCTTCAACATCATCCCGTTTGAACAAAAATATTATTATCTTTTACTATAATACCTATAATTTTACTTTGCAGTTTGCACATTTTCTCTAACTCTGCTCTATCCGCTTCATCCATATACATTAGTTTGTCTTTATATACAAAGTATATGCCGTTTGTCCCCTGCTTTTACTTTTTTTCTATTTCAGTTCCACCTGTCTTTTCATCCCCGTCCCCAATCTTTTTCCTTCTGCCAATGCTTGTCTGCGGATATATACATAAAGTCGAATTTAGGCAATACAAAAAATATCAATACTGTTATAAAAAAATAATAATGAAAAATAATGTGAATAATATTGACAACCTTAGCTTGTTTTTTTCCTCATTTGTATATAATCTCCTCTGCCATAGCATTATACAATTTCTTCAAATAACCGGCTAAAATACACATAAACTTTAGTCTACTCTTTATCCGGACCATAAGTTTCTCCTTATGACCAATCTTTATACTTGTCTTTAAATAAATCAAATAAGCCTATTCTATTACTAGATATTTTTTTAATTTTTCCATTTCCGTAATCATATATAAACTTTCCCGGTCGACCGGTTCTGTCATGTCCAACTATGTCAAGTTCATTAATATATATTTTTCGGGTTCATCCTTTTTATAATCGTAGAGCTTGTACATAGTTTTTCTAGTAAAATACAAGTTTAGGGTGTCTTAATTCCGTAGGTCTCAATCCAGCGGTACTCTCCCTCAATCTCTCAGGCAATTCAATCTCCTTTAATGAATAACATTCTCTGATAGCGTATGAATCCAGATATTCTACATTTTCCGGTATTTTTATTTTTAGTGAAAGAGCAATCTCCAAACGAGTACGCATATATTGCTTTTTAAGCTGTCAGGGTAAATCAATATTTTTCTATCTTTGAACACCCGACAAATGTAAAATAATTAATTTCTTTCAATTTTATATCATCTTCAAAATCCACTTTTCTTAAATTTGAACATAGAAAAAAATGCCTCTGAACAGATTATTTCTACACTTTTAGGAATATAAATCTCTTCAATATCCTTTCTATTTTTCAAAAACCTGTTCAGCAATTAATCTGGTTCCTGCTTTAATATGTATTATTGAACTTCCATTATTATTTTCAGAAGCTAAAAGTATATTATCTACATACTTACATCCACATTCGTCAGGTTTTATATTATTTAGATACTTTGTATTCTCAAAACTGTACCCGGCAATACTTTCTATTCCTGATGGTAAATTAATACCTGACAAGTCTTTACAGTTATTAAATGCCCCATATCCAATTTCAATTATGCTTTCAGGCAATTTAACTTCTGCTACACCAGACCCCGCAAAGGCATTTGTTCCGATTCTTTTCAGCCCTTCTTTGATATTAATTTTTCAATGCAATACAATTCTCAAAACAATTATCTCCAATTTCAATTATTCCTTCAGGAAGTTCAATCTCTCTTAGCCCGGAATTATTTATAAATACAGCATTTGCAATTACCTTTGTAGAATCTTTTAACTATGACAGTACTATTTAAACCTTTATTATATAAAAGCACTTTTTCCAAGGTATACAGATCCATATTCATCAGCCATTCCGCTTTTTTTAAGAATTCTGTTCCCCAAAAACGCATTTTCTTCTACTCTTTCAATTCCTTCTGACATTCTCACTGTAGATAAACTGTCGCAATTATAAAAAGGCAGAGGCACCTACAATCTTTAAAACTATCCGGTAAATATATGCTCTTAAGATTTATACAATCACTAAATGTTTTTTTCTTTTATTTCAGTTATAGTATTGGGTAGCTGTACGTTTGTCAGAGAACTACATTCTGAAAATGCACCTTCCTCTATTACTCTAACATCACTGGGAATATCTATTTCTGTTAATGATTTACATTTTAAAAATGCACCATTTCGTATAACTTCTAATCTTTCAGGTAATTTGATATCTTTTTAAATTTGGGCAATTATAAAAAGCTCCCATTTCAATTTCTTTAATTCCGTCGGATAATGTAACCATCTCTAAATTCATGCAGTCTGCAAAAGCAAAAATTCAATTTCATTTACTCCATCCGGTATTTCCACTACTTTTTAAATCTTCTCAGTAATTCCACTTTTTATACCTATAAAAACATTGTCTTTAATTATTATCCTACACTTCCAATTAATAAACGTAAGATAAAACAATCCAAAGCACTAAAAAAACAGTAATATGACTAAGTATTTTTTTAATATTCTTCATTTTTTTATCCCAATTTAAACTCTTTTTATTCAGTTGCAACTTAAAAATTAACCACGATTATATACTATAAATATTTTCTAAAAATTTTTATTTAAATGTCAATATAAAAATACATATTTTTATATTTGGTATAATTGTAACAGCTGTCCTTTAGTGTTTTTTTATAGAACAAGTGATTATTTTCATTTAATAAATATTATTAGTGAAAATCAAATCAACTACACACCATCAAGTCTATTCCAACCCCACCTCTATAAATACCGCTTGCTATATTTTTAAATTTATGCTAGAATCTGTAGTATTGCTTAATCTGTTTAAGCAAAATATTTTTGACGAGAGGTTTTTACACAATGAAATTAAGTGCAAGAAATCAATTCAAAGGAATTGTAAAGAATGTAAATGAAGGTGCTGTTAACGGCATCGTTACTATTGAAGTAAACGGAGAGGCTGTTTCAGCTACTATTTCTGTTAATGCTATCAAGGAGCTCGGATTAAAGGACGGAGCTGCCGCAATCGCTGTTATCAAGGCTACAGAGGTTATGGTTGCTACAGAGCTTCCAAAAATTTCTGCAAGAAACAAGTTCAAAGGTGTTGTAAAGAGCATTGAGGAAGGTGCTGTTAATGATATCGTAGCTGTCGAGACAAAGCTTGGTGTAGTTTCCGCTACAATCTCAAAGAATGCTGTAAAAGAGCTTGAGCTTGCTGTAGGTAAAGAAGCTTATGCCGTTATCAAGGCTACTTCAGTAATGGTAGGTATTGAATAATATTTTTTAATCAAAAAGACTGCCCCTGACGTTTTTAATGTCAAGGCAGTCTTTTTATTTTATTATTTTAACTTAAGCATAAGCTCATTGCTTCTTTTTATAAATGCACTCATTCTCTCAGGTGAAAGCGGACTGTGTGATATTGAAGCCAGATCATACAACTGCTCACAGATTATGTCAAACAACTCTTCATGATTATTTTCAAGAAGTTCCTTTACAAGAGGATGATTTGCATTGAGAACCAAAGTCTCTCCCTCTCCTCCAAACATTGAAGGATCCATGCCCATCATTCCGTACTGCTTCATCATCTCCTGCATTCTTCTGCTCTCTTCAGATATTGTGATTACTGAAGAAATATCATCGCTCTTTAAAAGCTGTACAGAAACTTTCAATCTGTCATTGTGAAGAGCGGTCTTTACCTTTTCAGATAATGCATCATATGAAGCCTTTGTATCTTCAGCTACCTCCTCACTTCTCATATCATCCGTCATATCGGAATCTATTCTAAGAATTTTTACATTATCTCTTTTTCATCTCAAGAGTTGAGATAAAAGGTACATCAATGCTGTGTGGCAATACTACAGCATCCTTTCCGGCAGACTTAAAGATATTTACATACTGGCTCTGCTCTTTTTACATCATTTTACATAGAATATCTGAGTTTTTTCAACCTCTTTTTTCTCTTCGGAGTTCTCAATATTCTCATCTGCAGAAGTTTCAACCTTATCCTCGGAATTTTTACTTTCATCAACAAGCTCGTTTAATGTAAGGTACTTATCATTTATATTTTTAAATAATATATAATCTTCTACCTTTTTACCGAACTTCTCGTCTTTAAGATAACCGTACTTTATAAACGGTGCGATATCATCCCAGTATTTCTCATACTTATCTCTCTCTGTCTTGCACATACCTGAAAGCTTATCTGCAACTTTCTTTGCAATATATTCCGAGATTTTTCTTACAGAACCGTCATTTTGCAAAGCGGATCTTGAAACATTAAGCGGAATGTCCGCACTGTCTATTACACCCTTTAACAGTAATAAAAACTCCGGAATAACTTCCTTTATATTGTCGGCGATAAATACCTGATTGTTGTAAAGTTTTATTGTTCCTCTATAGAATCATACTCCGTATTTATCTTAGGGAAGTATAAAATTCCTTTTAGATTAAAAGGATAATCCATGTTTAAATGAATCCAGAAGAGTGGTTCCTTATAATCCATAAAGACTTTTCTGTAGAACTCAATATATTCTTCATCGCTGCACTCATTAGGATGCTTAGTCCAAAGCGGATGTATATCATTTAGCGCTACAGGACGCTTTTTGATCTTTATCTTTTCCTTTGCAGGCTCTATTTCAACCTCTTCCTTAGTGCCGTCTTCTTTTTCTTTTTCCTCTGTCTTTGCAGGCTCAATTATAGTCTCTATTACGGTATCGCTTTCTAAAAGCTCATCCTTTTCTATAATTTCAGTAGCTTCCTCGGCATCGATATCCTTTAAGAATATCTCTACAGGCATAAATGAACAGTACTTGTTAAGTATCTCTCTTACTCTGAACTCGTTTGCAAACTCATGGCAGTTATCATTAAGGTATAATGTAATAGCAGTTCCTCTTGAAGCTCTGTTACCTTCTCCCATCTCAAACTCAAGACCGCCGTCACTTACCCAATGTATAGGCTTTGCACCTTCTTTGTATGACAGTGTGTCAATGCTTACTTTATCCGCTACCATAAATGCGGAGTAAAATCCAAGACCGAAATGACCTATTATCTGCTCTTCATTTGTCTTATCCTTATATTTTTTTCTATAAAATCCACTGCACCTGAAAAGGCTATCTGATTTATATACTTTTCCACCTCTTCTTCAGTCATACCTATACCGTTATCTATAAAACGAATAAGTTTTTGTTTAGGGCTGACTTCTACATTTATCTTATATTCATCTCCTTCAGGCTTTGTAAACTCTCCTGCAAGGCTTAATTTTTCAACTTTGTTATTGCATCTGTTGCATTTGAAATCAATTCTCTTACAAAAATATCATGATCTGAATACAACCATTTCTTTTATAATAGGAAATATATTTTTCACTGTTTATTGATAAGTTTCCCTTTTTCATTTCATCACCTCTCTAATAAATTTGCAAATATATTATTTACTTTGATATAACTATTATAACCATGAAAATATAAAAAGTCAATAAAAAAATTGGCACTCACCTAATATGAGTGCCAATAATCTTTTTTATATGTATTATTTAACCAACTTATCAAGCTCTTTTACAGATTCAGTCTCAATAGCAATACCATGTGTTGCCTTAGCCGCATACTGATTTACCGCACCTTGGGATTTTTTGATATTCTGCATTGTTCCCGGTCCCTGCCACGACCTCCCGGACATGCCATTCCCTCAAGAAGATATCCCGGATACTTTCCTGCTTTGGCCATTGTCATCATCTTTTTGCAATCTGCAAGGCCTTCCGCATTCATTACCTTTACTTCTCTGTCAGGATACTGACTCTTAATAACTCCTACAACCGCCTTTGCAACTCCTCCGGATACCGCAAAGTTTCTTCCGTCTGTAGATGCATCGTTGACGCCGTTCGGATCTTCTTCAAGGTTTTCAATATCTATATGTTTTGCATCAAATATTCCGGCCATCTCTTCAAATGTAAGCACAAAGTCCACTTCACTTCTTACCTCTGTCCACATAGCCTCAAGCTTCTTTTGCGGAACACGGTCCGATAAATACCACTTTTTCCGTCCGGATGCTGTTTCTTTATAAGTCTTGCCGTAAGTGTCATAGGTGTAAGTGCCATTGATATACATTCAGCCTGATCCGGGAACACTTTCTTTTGCCATCAATGACCAAGAAGGACAACATGATGTACCCATAAAAGGTAATTTCTCAGGCACTTCATCAAGGAAGTCAAACGCCTCCTGTGTGGCACAAAGATCGGCACCGATAGCAACCTCAAATACATCGGCAAATCCGAGCGCTTTCATTGCTGCATCGAAGTTTTCCGGGAGTAACCTTAGGACCGAACTGACCTACAAAAGCAGGAGCAATAGCCGCATATACTCTGTCTCCCGACTGAATAGCTCTTATAGTCTGGAAAAATCTGTGATTTATCTGAAATGGCACCGAAAGGACAATTTACAAGGCACTGTCCACATGATACACATTTATCGTAGTCAATATCGGCTTTACCGTTTTCATCTGAAGATATTGCATCCATACCGCATGATGCCGCACAAGGTCTTGTCTGAATAATGATTGCATTATATGCGCAAACATTTGCACATCTTCCGCATTTGATACACTTTTCCTGATTGATACTTGAGAAGCCACTCTCTTTGTCTATCTTTACGGCACCTGTAGGACAAACCTCCGAACATGGATGTGCCAAGCATCCCTGACAACCGTTAGTTACATATACTCTCTTTTCAACACAACCATGACATGCAAATTTAATTATATTAATTAACGGTGGTGTATAATATGTCTCCGCCTTATCCGCAAGCTCTATACCCTCAGACAAAGGAGCATGATTAGTCAGCACTTCTGTAAGGCAATCCCATAGCAAGTCTGAGCCTCTCACCCTACTATAGCTCTTTCCAGGGAAAAACATTATTTCTAAAATTTCCCACTTCACCGGGAATAATCTTATAAGGAAGCTCCTCTATTCTTTTTATCTACCGGCCACTCTGTGTGATAAGCCATTCTGGCAACTTCTCTAAAGATTCTATGTCTTATTTCCTGAATTCTTGTTTCAACACCTCTCACAATTTTTCCTCCACTAAAAATTTCCGTTTATAGTGACAATAGTTTCAGTATTTCTAAAACCGTCTTCTATACTGAGCAATGATATAATACTATATTTAAAAAAATAAAATAAAGGCATATTGTTATTTTTTTATCAATTTCTTGTTTTTTTATAAGAAACATACAAAATTGCATTAAAAAAACGTAAAAAACGGCAGACTGTACAGCCTGCCGTAAAATGTCTTATTTAATTTAACTTAAGATTAGTTCTCTTTCTTCTTTGTTGCTATTACAAATGCGCCTGCTACAGTTGAAAGGCCGAGTAATGCTGCATAAAGTCCCATTGCTGAAGCATCAGCTGTCTTAGGTACATTTAATTTTCCGCGCTTAGCTGCTGTCACATCACCCTTAGTTGAAACATTTGTGTTTCCTGCTGCAGGACCTACATTAGCTGCAGGAGCTAGAGTATTTGAAGGTGCAGGACCGTAGTTTGGAGCAGGAGTGTTTGTAGGTGCTGTTGTTGCAGTAACAGCTCTTGAGCTTCCGCTTCTTGATGAGCTGCTTGATGAACCGCCTCTAGATGAACCGCCTCTGCTGCTTGACGCTGTAGAGTTTGAATAAGTAGCTATAGATGGTGTTGCATTAGATGCTGTTGATCTTACTACAACTGTAGAAGTACCCGGTATAATAACCTTTGATGGTGCCTTCTCTCCCTCTATTCCTATAATACGAGTTGTCTTTCCCTCATTAATAACCTGTAGCTTGCAGCTGTCTGCAGATTTTTCCCGGAACAATTATCTGTGAAGGTGCCTTCTCTCCCTCTACTCCTATAATACGGGTTGTCTTTCCCTCATTAATAACCTGTACGCTTGCAGTGTCTGCAGATTTTTTCAGGAATAATTATCTGTGAAGGTGCAGAAAAGCAACTACACTACCTGAAACTAAACCTAAAGCCAATGTTAATGATAAAAACTGTTTTTGATTATTGATAAATGCATGATATGATATCTCCTTTTTTTCATATAAGTTTTTTTGATGAAGCTAATATATAACCTTATGAAAAATTTTTCAAGCACTTTTAGTCAATATGTAAAACTATAGTAAGATTTCTTACAATTAAACATATTTTCTTAATAATATATTTATTACTCTGTATCATTCTCAAGCTTACTTGCTCTTTGCTTCCACTTCCTTCTTCTGAATATCTCCGGGTGTCTGCTCATATCTTGCAAATTCATAGCTGAATACACCCATACCTCCGGTCATTGAACGAAGCTCGGTATTGTATCCGAAAAGCTCCAACATAGGAACATCGGCTCTTATAAGCTGTTTTCCGTGATTTATTGACTCCATACCGAGCACTCTACCACGTCTCTTATTGAGATCTCCCATAACATCACCTGTGAATTTATCCGGAACTATTACACTTACTGTATAAATAGGCTCCAAAAGTACAGGTGCACTTTCTCATAAATCCGTCCTTGAATGCGATTGTGGCAAACCCATCTTAAATGCCATTTCGGAAGAATCAACAGGGTGATATGAACCGTCCAAAAAGCACAGCCTTTACACCTACTACAGGATATGCACTAAAGGTCCCTTAATACAGCACTCAGCCACTCCCTTTTCAACTGCAGGGAAATAGTTCTTAGGTACCGAACCTCCGAATACGGTCTCCTCAAATACATATGGCTTCTCAAGATCTCCTGAAGGTTCAAAGCTCATCTTTACATCACCGAACTGTCCGTGACCGCCTGATTGCTTCTTATATCTTCCTGCAGCCTCAACCTTTTGTCTGATTGTCTCTTTGAAAGCCACCTTAGGTCTTGAAAGTTCTATCTTTACTTTATATCTATCTAAAAGTTTGCTAACTACGATTTCAAGTTGTTGATCACCTATTCCGTAAAGAAGAGTCTGTCTGTTTAAAGTATCGTTCATATGCTTTAATGTCAAATCTTCTTCCATAAGTTTTGACAGACCTGATGAGAGTTTATCCTCTTCGCCCTTGTTTACGATCTTATATCTCATACATGTGTATGGTGATGAGATCTTTGGTCCGTGATAAAGGATAGGTGCATTCTTTAATGCAATAGTATCACCTGTAGTTGTTACGCTAAGCTTAGCCATAGCGCCGATATCACCGGCAACAAGCTCAGGTACTTCTATAGCGTTCTTTCCTCTGAGTACATATATCTTTCCGGATTTCTCCTCTGTTTCCTTTACCTACATTGTAGATTGTACTGTCAGGCTTTAGTGTACCTGTACAAACCTTAACCAAAGAGTATTTTCCTATGAAAGGATCCACGATCGTCTTAAATACTCTTGCAGATAATGAAACCTCTTTATTATATTTTGCTGTGAAATGCTCACCGTTACTTACGTCCACTCCCCACACACTCTTTATAATCAGGTGACGGGAAATACTTTTCAATGGCCATCATAAGTGCCTTAAATCCCTGTGCGTCCACTCCTGAACCCATCATTACAGGCACGATATCTCCGTTGCAAATATTTTCTTTGAGTGCTGTTGAGATTTCATCATCACTGAATTCCTCACCTGAAAGATATCTTTCCATGTATTCTTCTGCTTGTCTCGGCAACGGCCTCCATCAAGGCCTCTCTTGCAATCTTTAGGTTGGCTTCAACATAATCAGGTATCTCACACTCTACATAATCTGAAAGGTTTGTAAATCTTCTACCCTTCATCTTTACGACATTTACAAATCCCACGAACTTTTTCATTTTCTCTAATTGGAAGATGGAAAGAGTGCCACTTTTTCTTCCGAAGCGTGTTTCAAGCTTCAAAAAGCAGTTCACGATAGCTTGCCTTGTCATCGTCCATATTTGTTACAAAGAATATTCTCGGTAAACCGTATTCTTCGCACAACTCCCATGCTTTTACTGTACCTACTTCAATTCCGGCCTTGCAATTGACTACAATAATGGCAGCGTCTGCAGCTGATACGGCTTCTTCCACCTCGCCTACGAAGTCGAAATATCCCGGAGTATCCAAAAGATTTATCTTTACACTTCCGGTATCTCCTTCATATTCTACCGGAACTAAAGATGTACTGATGGAAAAACCTCTTTTAATTTCTTCTTTGTCATAGTCGCTGATGGTATTTCCGCTTGAAATACTTCCCATCTTTGAAATATTTCCTGCAACAAAGCTCATGGCCTCTGCCACTGTAGTCTTACCCGAGCCTCCATGGCCAAGTAGTACGACGTTACGAATCTGTTTAGTTTCATAAACCTTCATAAGAGTATCCCTCCTTTTTAGTCAATAGACTTTTCTGATAAAGATATTTTACTAAACATACGATAAAAATTTCAAGTTTTTATATTCAATTTAGACAATGTAATTTACACTTTTATTATAGTTAAATCGTAATATTTTTTTATAAAGTTTTTGTATAAATAGACTGTTTTTAGTAAAGATAAATAGTCATAATAAAGCCGTATTACTATGTCACTTTAAATTATTAAAAGCAAAAGTAATTGACTAATGACACCAAATGTACTAGACTTTTTATATTTAAAAATTGACGTAATGTCGGAACGGAGGATTATGCAATACAATAATATGGCTTTTTATAGGCTTTTGGACTTATAGCGGGATCGATTGCCAAAGCAATAAGAAAATACAGACCCTGAATCAAGAATTTATGCCTATACAAACAACCGTTCCGAGCTGTTAAAAGGTAAAAAGCGACGGGATTATAGACATTATTCTTGAAGGTATAGACAATACTCTTTCAGACTGTGATATAGTGTTTTTATGTACTCCGGTAGAGTTCAATGATAAATATCTCAAAAATATAAAGCCTTATATAAGAAAGGATGCGATTATAACGGATGTGGGTTCTACAAAGTCCTCAATTCACAGTCTTGCAAAAGAGCTTGAACTTGAGGATGTCTTTATAGGCGGACATCCTATGGCCGGTTCTGAAAAAACAGGATATGACGCTTCGGATGCACTCCTTTTGGAAAACGCTTATTATATGATCACTCCGTCTTCAAAAATAAATGTCGAAAAATTAAAGGTATTTTCAGGAATAATCGAATCAATAAAGGCTATACCCTTTGTAATAGATTATCAAAAGCATGATAAAGTTGTTGCCACTATCAGCCACTTGCCTCATATTATTGCGGCTACACTTGTAAATCTGGTAAGTGAAAATGACTATGATGACGGAGTAATGAAAAGAGTTGCTGCAGGAGGATTTAAGGATATTACAAGAATAGCCTCGGCTTCTCCAATCATGTGGGAACAGATATGTATGCTTAATTCCGAGCCTATAAATATGATGCTTCGCAAATATATAGATACTTTTAGAGGATGTATACTCACATTTGTCTACCAAGTCAAGTACATATATCAACAATATATTTGCAAAATCCGGTGAGTACAGAAAACTCTCTTGATACAAACTCTCAGGGACTTATTATTTCAAAACATGATTTAAGCGTGCATATTCAGGATAAACCCGGAGCAATTTCTGTTATCTCCGCCATCCTGGTCGTAAATTCTATAAGTATTAAAAAAATATCGGTATCAATCACAACAGAGAAAAAGGGCGAAGGGCATTAAATATTTCTTTCTATGATGCCGATTCCTGTGAAATGGCAGGCAAATTATTGAAGGAATATAATTATAAAATTATTTAACGGAGGAAATATGATAAAAGGTAGATTAAGGGTTCCCGGCGATAAATCAATATCTCACAGAGCTGTAAATGTTCGGAGCCATATCAAAGGGTATTACAAATATAAAAGGTTTTTTTAACAGGTGCCGACTGTATCTCAACAATATCAATTTTTTAAAAATGGGCATTGATATAGAAATACAAAATACTGCCGTTACAGTAAAGGGAAGGGCTTTACGGCCTAAGTAACCCGGGAGAAATACTTGACTGCAGAACAGCGGTACTACAACCAGACTTGTCAGCGGTATTTTTATCCGCACAAAATTTCACTTCTGTCCTTACAGGTGACAAATCCATACAAAAAGGCTCTATGAACAGAATTATAGCTCCTCTAACATTGATGGGAGCCGATATTAAAAAGTAATAACGGTTTTGCACCTCTTACCATTACAGGAAGCTCACTTCACGGAATTGAATATAACTCTCCTGTTGCAAGTGCGCAGGTAAAATCCGCCATACTTCTTGCAGGATTATATGCAGATTCTCCGACTACTGTGATTGAGCCTGCAAAATCAAGAGACCATACCGAATTGATGTTAAAAAAATTGGTGCAAATTTAAACACTACAAAAAAACCTCAGCAACAATAAACCCATGTAAGGAACTTTTTGCGACCGATATAGACGTTCCTTCCGATATATCATCAGCGGCATTTTTTATGGCTGCCGCCACTTTGGTTCCGGATTCCGAGCTTATACTTGAGAATGTAGGTATAAACCCTACAAGAGACGGTGTAATAAAAGTTTTAAAAGATATGGGTGCAAATATAGAAATAATCAATTCAAATGATGAGTTTGAGCCTGTAGCCGATATCAAAGTATCCTATTCAAGGCTTCATGCAACTACTATAGGAGGAGATATTATACCGACTCTTATAGATGAACTGCCTTTACTTGCCGCCGTAGCTTCAATGGCCGAAGGTAAAACGATTATAAAGGATGCTACAGAGCTTAAAGTAAAAGAATCCAACAGAATAAAGGTAATGTGTGAGGAACTTTCAAAACTCGGTGTAAATGTAGTTGAAACCGAAGACGGTATGGAGATTGAGGGAACAAACAAACTTCCTGGAAATGTCACCATATCTACTCATGACGATCACAGAATCGCAATGACATTTGCAATTCTTGGGCTTATTTCAGACGGTGAAATAAAACTTGATAATAAAAACTGTGTTGAAATATCATATCCGGGATTTTTGACGATTTAAGAAAAGTAAATATTTAAAAAGCCGCCATCGATATATAGCTGTAAGTATATACCTGTGAGACTTTTTATTTCTGATGTCCGAAAAAGCATTGCTACATAATAAAATCCGTTGCTGTAATAATATCCGACTCCGGCATATATTGTAGATGCCGGCAGATTTTCTATAAACCCCTCACTTTGAAGCATAAGTTCATTATGCTTTGGTGAATTCTTAAATGATGTAATCTTTATATCTGTAGATGAGGAATTGTCCATTGTCAATATCTCAGATACTCCGATATAATTATTTGTTATATTGTTCACAGTATAAAAAGCCTGTCCGTCAGGTCTGGTATGTGCAAATGATACCGCACTCTCCTTTGCTCTTTGCTGTGCCGCAGCCATAAGTTCACTGCTTATCACCATTTCAGGTAATCCCTTGCTTTTTCTGTACTCATTCAACTTAATGAAAAGCTCCGCTCTTTCACCTGTATTCTCTCCTGTGATATGCATTGCAACATCAAGTCCTGCCTGTCCGGATTTTGTCATTACAATTCCGTTCTGCGTCCAGGCACCCTCTCCGTTTAAATCATATCCGTCGGGTGATTTGGTATTCCTTAGCATTGCACTTTGCGGAAAAGCGCTGTTTCTTCCGTCATTAAAGAAATAAGCTTTACCGTCCACCCACTGCCAGCCTGTTAAAGTATATCCCTTTGTATTGAAGTAATACCAGTTTCCGTCGATATTTTTCCACTGTGATACGGGATATTTGTAATCATCAGTCAAGTACCATGTTCCCTTTGAATCATGCTGCCAACTACCTGCATATGAGACCATAGAAAGTCCCATACTCATTGACAAAGCCGCGCTAAAACAACTAATCTCTTCTTCATTTTTTCTCCTACAACTCATCCTAAATCCATCAAAATATATTTTACATATGTAAATTTCTTGAGTATAATACAAAAACAAGTATTTTTATAACTTTTATACAATATAATTATATCAGACACATTAGATAATTCATAGTGCCTGTTTGGTTAAAACCAAATGAAGTATATTGTAAGAAATAGACAATGGAGAAGAAAATATGAGTCAAGATAAATTTGATTTGGAAGTACTCTAAGAAACCTTAACAGCGCCCCTTCATCACAGAAGAAAACCGGTACAATCAAAAAGAAAAATTCCGTAAAAATAGAACCTGATTACAGATATGAAGCATGCAATGACTCTTTTCCCCTGTGCCAATTGTGGAAAAATGATAAATCCTGAAGGTGCAGGTACACATCACAGAAACCATTGCCCCTACTGCCTGTCTTCCATTCATGTGGACAATGAACCCGGAGATCGTAAAAGTGATTGCAAAGGCATTATGGAGCCTATTTCCATATGGGTTAAGGATAAGGGTGAATGGGCAATAGTTCACAGATGTAAAAAATGCGGTAAACTTAACACAAACAGAAGCGCCGCAGACGACAACCCTGTACTTTTGATGTCGATAGCCGTAAAGCCTTTGGCCTTACCGCCTTTCCCGCTACATTTACTGGAAAATGCACTTGATAAGCAAAAATAAAGAGAGGGCAAAGGTCTTTTAAAGGTCTTTGCCCTCTTCTAAATTCACATTTTATTCAGTTACTTCTTCTTTTCTGATTTCTTTTGTTCTTATCTCTTTACAGATCATATCCACAAAGTCTGAAAGCTTTTTACTTCCCTCATCTCCTGCAAATCTACTTCTTACAGATACGCTTCCTTCAGCTTCTTCCTTTTCACCTACTACAAGCATATATGGAAGTCTTGAAAGTCTTGCATCTCTTATCTTAAATCCTATCTTCTCTGTTCTTGTATCAACAGTAGCGTCAACACCGTTTCTCTTAAGTTCTTTCAAAACGGAGTTTGCATAGTCTGCATACTTGTCTGATATAGGAAGAATTCTTACCTGCTCAGGACATAACCATGTAGGGAATTTTCCGGCATATTTTTCAATAAGCCATGCAAGAGTTCTCTCATAGCAACCAAGTGATGTTCTGTGTACAATATAAGGTCTTACCTTTGCACCGTTTTGGTCTATATAGTAAAGGTCAAAGTTTTCTGCAATAGCTGAGATCAAGCTGAATTGTAATCATTGTATCCTCTTTGCCGTAAACATTCTTTGCCTGAATATCAATCTTAGGTCCGTAGAATGCTACTTCACCGTCAGCCTCTGTAAAAGGGAAGCCCCTTCTACCAGAATATTTCTAAGTGCACTCTGTGTTCCTTCCCAATACGCCTCATCTCCAAGGTATTTTTCCTTATTATTCTTATCCCACTTTGAAAGTCTGAATGTTACATCATCTCTAAGACCAAGTGTTTCAAGTACATATATTGCAAAGGTTAAGACAGCTTTGAAGCTCTTCTTCAGCCTGATCCGGTCTTATTACATTGTGACCTTCGGAAATAGTAAACTGTCTTACTCTTTGTAAGTCCGTGCATTTCTCCCGAATCTTCATTTCTGAAAAAGTGTTGAAGTCTCACCCATACGATATGGAAGGTCTCTGTAGGATTTTTTTGAGTATTCTTGTATACATAGTACTGGAACGGACATGTCATAGGTCTGAGTGCAAGGATTTCTCCGTCATGCTGAGGATCTCCCAAAATAAACATACCGTCCTGATAGTGATCCCAGTGTCCTGAAATCTTATAAAGATCCGACTTTGCCATAAGAGGAGTCTTTGTTCTTACATAGCCCCACTCATTGTCCTCAAGATCTTCAATCCATCTTTGGAGTTTCTGAATCATCTTTGTACCCTTCGGTAACATAAGAGGAAGTCCCTGACCCACTACATCTACAGTTGTAAAGAGTTCCATCTCTCTTCCAAGCTTGTTGTGATCTCTAAGCTTAATATCCTCAAGATGTTTTAAATGTGCCTCAAGCTCCTCTTTTGAATTATAAGCTGTACCGTATATTCTTTGAAGCTTTGCCTTATTTGAATCCCCTCTCCAATATGCCATTGATGATGATATAAGTTTAAATGCCTTAATGTCCTTTGTTCTTTGAAGATGAGGTCCTGCACAAAGATCAGTGAAATCTCCCTGCTTATAAAAGATATCTTCTCACCCTCCGGCAAATCTTTTTATAAGCTCTCACCTTATAAGGCTCATTTTTTTCTTCCATAAACTTGATAGCCTCTTCTCTTGGAAGCTCAAATTTTTCTATATGCGCACCTTCTTTTATAATCTTCTTCATTTCGGCCTCAAGCTTGTCAAGGTCTTCTCTTGAGAAAGGCTCATGGTCAAAATCATAGTAAAAACCTTCCGCAATGCTTGGTCCTATAGCAAGCTTGGCATCCGGGAAAACCCTTTTTACAGCCTCTGCAAGTACATGTGATGCTGAATGTCTTATAACTGAGAGTGCCTCCCTGTCCTTTAATGTAATAAGATTGAGCTCACAATCAGCTTCAAGTTCATCTCTTAAATCATGCATAACACCGTTTACTTCACCGGCAACCACATTTCTTGCCAAACCCTCACTGATGTCCTTAGCAATATCAATAATACTTTTTTTGCTCTCATATTCTTTTACTGAGCCGTCTTTTAATGTTATCTTCATATTTCCTCCATTTCAATAATAAAAATCGCCCCTAAACTTTCGTTTAAGGGCGATTGACGCGGTTCCACCTTAATTCAGATATATAAATATATCCCTCATTTGATTATAACGTAATCAACGTGCTGTATTAAAAGCCACTCCGAGACGGTCTTCACATATACTTCCATAAGTTGCTCTCAGCCTCCAACCTCTCTGTAATTTCCACATATGCTACTTTTTTCTTCTTCGTTTATGCACAATATAATATTACTTTGATTTTTACCTTTGTCAAGGTCTCAGTGTATTTTATTTATAAATTTTTCCAAATAATTGAGCATACCTTCTACAGCAACCTTTGCCTGAGTTGACTGCATCAACTACGGTTTTTGAGCCGTGAACCACATCACCTGCAGAGAAAAAACACCTTCAACAGTTGTCATGCAGTTTTCATCTACTATCAAAAAGCCCTTTATCCGATGCTCTAAGTCCGTCTGTTGTAAGAACAAGCTTTATTCTTAGGTCCGTTACTTACAGATATGATTGTGGAATCGGCATCTACATAGTCGAGTTCTTTTTTCATAGCCGATTACATTGTCTTCTTCATCAAATATTGCAGTCTTAAATACAGGACCGTCATATGTAATAGCTTCAATAGCCTTACCGAATATAAACTCGGCGCCTTCTGTATTTGGCCGCCTCCACCTCTACGGAGTTTCATGAACTCTTTTACTTCTGGCATAGAGCTTTACCGTTCTTGAACCTCTTCTAAGTGCCGTTCTTGCCACATCCATTGCGGCATTTCCCATACCGATTATCGCAACGCTGTCTCCAAGCTTATGTCCGTCAGGATTTGCCAAGTAGTCTACACTGAAATGTACATTCGGCATACTCTCACCTGCAATACCAAGAGTCTTTGCTCTCCACACTCCGGTGCCTACAAATACAGCCTTGTAACCGTCTCTAAAAAGATCCTTTATCTCCAAAGCTCCACCTACCGCAGTATTGTTCCTTATCTTGATTCCCATTTTTTCCATCTTGTCATAGTATCTTTGCATTAAAGACTTAGGCAATCTGAAATCAGGAATACCGTACTGAAGTACTCCACCTATTGTATTTTTTTCATCAAAAATAGTTACATCATAGCCTTCTTTTATCATCTTAATCGCTACAGTCATACCTGCAGGACCACCGCCCTATGACTGCGACCATAATATTCTTTTTCTCGGCTTTTTTTAACAAATTCCATTCTGTCCAGATAGAAGTCCGATATAAATTTTTTTCTATATCGCAAAAATCTTACCGGATTATTTTTCTGTTCATTATACAATTGCCGAGACATTGAGCTTCGTGGTCACAAACTATTGAGCAAAAACCAAAGATAAAGGATTGTTTTCAAAGAGAATTTCTCCGGCCTCCATTATCTTTCCTTCTTTAAAAAAAGTGATATAACCTGTGGTATTGATGTTGTTATAGGACAATGACTGCTCGCAAAAGCGGTTTTTTTACATTGCAGACATTTATTGGCCCTCATTTACTATATGTAATCCCATATTTTACCTCTTACTTCCAACTAACTTAATATAAATCGGGTTAAGTTTACAGTGTAAATAAATATTTTTCAATAAAGTATCTGATAAAATACATTTAGATATTTTTTGACAAAAGCCCATAAATCCGTCACAGATCTATAGGCTTTTTCTTTAGACTATTTATTCTTAAAATATTCCTTAAAACATTCAAATGTCTCTTCACTGATATAGTGTTCTATTCTGCAGGCATCTTCTATCGCTGTTTCCTTGCTTACACCCATCTTTTGTAAAATTTCACCTAATGCGATATGTCTTTCAAGTGTAGATTCAGCAATCTCCAGGCCCCTTTTCAGTCAATGTGATATGTCCTTCATTGTCAACTTCAACATAGCCATTTTTCTCTGAACTTTTTCATCTGCTCACTTATAGTCGGCTTTTGAATATCCCATTTTCTCTTGCAATGTCAACTGCCCTTACAACTCCCGTCTTTTTCTTTTTAAACTGAGTATTGTCTCCAGATACATCTCAGCGACTTCCTGTATAACCATAATTACCTCCTTCTTTAATAAATTCCTGCTTACTGTTTATGCTGATATTATACCTAAAAATGTCACAATTATCAAATATTTGCAACTTTTTTGGTTATCTTTAGAAAAATCGGACATCAAAAGATGTCCGAATATATTAAAATCATTTTTTTCTTAATTCTCCGGTAAGAGATTTGTCATACTTGAAAGTGATATACCCTACAGTTGACAAATTGTGAAGCAGTGATGATGTTCCCGGAGCAAGTATTCTCAAAAATACCAAGACCTATCAGAGAACCGTTAAATCCCATAATAAATCTGAAGTTTGAGTGAACTCTTCTTGTAAGCTTATTTGAAAGTTCTTTTAATCTTACAAGATCATTTAAATCATCAGCTGATATACATACATCAGCTATCTCTCTGGCAATTGCCGCGACCTTCACTGATTGCAATACTGCAGTCTGCGTACTGATAATGCAGGTGAGTCGTTTATACCGTCACCGATCATTATTACGGTTCTGCCCTTTGCCTTTTCTTTTTTTCCACGTAGCTTGCCTTATCCTCAGGCAATACTTCCGCATAGAATTTATCTACTCCTACCTCTTTTGCAATAGCTTCGGCCGTGTGGATATTATCTCCTGTCATCATAACTGTCTTTTTAATTCCGAGAGCTTTTAATTTCTTTAAAACATCCTTTGCTTCGGCTCTTAGAGGATCTGCAATCTCAATAATAGTCGCAAGTCTTCCTGCACAGCCATAAACAGATGTGAATATCTGTGATCAAGCTCTGAAAGCTTTTTCTTAGCATCTTCACTAAGAAAAGCTTTTTCATCCTCAATTACAAAATGATAACTTCCTATTACAACTTTTGTCACCTTCTATTTTACTTGCAATACCATGTGCAACTATATACTGCACCTCTGAATGCATCTCTTTATGACGAATCTTTCTTTCTTTAGCCTCTTTTACCACAGCATTTGCAATAGAGTGAGGATAGTGCTCCTCAAGACATGCAAAGAATCTTTTAAGAGCTGATTCTCATCATCTCCGTCAATTCCGATAATTCTTTCTACCTTTGGGCAAGCATAAGTCAGAGTACCTGTCTTGTCAAATACTATAGTATCCGCATTTGCAATTGCCTCCATGAACTTTCCACCCTTTACAGTGATTTTACTATTTCCGGCCTCTCTCATTGCAGAAAGTACCGCAAGAGGCATGGAAAGCTTCAATGCACATGAGAAATCCACCATAAGAACCGACAATGCTCTTTGTTACATTTCTTGTAAACAGATATGTAAGTCCTGTTGCAAGTAATGAATAAGGTACAAGTCTGTCTGCAAGTCTGTTTGCCATATTTTCAGTATTTGATTTAAGCTTTTCACTCTCCTCAATCATAGATACGATTTTATCATATCTGCTCTGTCCTGTAGTAACAGTTACCTTTAACAGACATTCTCCCTCTTCTACTACTGTTCCTGCATAAACTCTTGATCCTGTTCTTTTTTCCACAGGAACGGATTCACCTGTAAGAGATGCCTGATTTAACATAGCCTCACCACTTACCATCTCTCCGTCAACAGGCACTACATTTCCTGTATGTACTCTGATTATGTCACCTGACTGAATCTGTGAAATAGGAACCGAAACCTCGCCGTCATCTGTTACAAGCCATACCTTATCTACATTTAATGACATACTTCTCGCAAGGTCGTCTACAGACTTCTTATGTGTCCAGTCCTCAAGCTCATTACCTACACCAAGCAAAAGCATAAGTGAACCTGCTGTTGAGAAATTACCCTGTGCAATAGATATTCCTATTGAAAGTGCATCAAGCAAATCAACCTCAAACTTTAACTTAAACAAACACTTAAGTCCTTTATATATGTAAGGAGCAAACTTTTAATAATTGTATAAATATTGTTGATTATATTTGGGAAAAACATATTTCTCACGCCTGTAAACATGAGCATTCCCACCATCTTCTCCTGAAAATCTCTTGTTATCTGTCTTCCTGAAGTACTTGGCATACTCTCAAGGAGCTTAGGATTATTATAATCAAATTTTTTTAAGTTTATTTATAACTGCATCTCTTGTATTATCCTTATAATAAATAGCGACATCGCAGGTTCTTTTCATATACAACGGCTTTTCTGATAAAATCAAAGCCTTCCAAATAATACTGAAGCAAATCCGCTTCTTTTACCGACATTCTTTTTTGAGCCATGCGCACACGCATTCTTCTGTTTGACTCATGCAAAATTCTACAATTCACTTTTTATCCCTCTACATCTTTCTTATAACTTAAGGAAGAGTCAGACTCTTCCTTATACTAAAAACTTTATATTACTGATAAGAGAAATTACTCTTCGATGTTACCTTCAGCTTCCTTTGCTGCACGCTCTTCGTTGATATCCTTAGCCTCTGCTAAAATATCACTTGCATTCTCCTGTACACATGAAACTGTATCCATTACACATTCCTTCATACGAAGCACTGTCGCTGTACCCTGTGCATATGCCTTCTTAGCATCCTTGCTTGAAAGCAACTTAATTCCTGCTGTACCAAAGAGTGTACCTGCTGCAAAACAAACCGAACTTCTTCCATCCAAAACCATTAAGTAAAAAAACATATTAACCTCCTTAAGTTAGCTTTAACTAAATTTAACAATTATATTTTATAAAATTTATTACGGTAATAATATAGCATAAACTTAAATTCTTGTAAATAGAAAAATTTACTCCCAAAACAAGGCTTTTTCCACGTGAATATTGTATTTTATTAAATACTTTTTAGTTAGTTTTTGCTAATATTTGGCAAATTCAGTAAGTAAACTCTAACTTTTCCTTAAAAAAAATCTTGCATTTAATGTTAGTGTATGCTAACCTATAGAATGTATTAGACATGTTTCATGAAAAGGAGGAGTTATGATGCCATTACTTATGGCTAACTTAGGTGAAGAATACACAATAAAGCAAATTGGAGGTCGTGAAAAAGATAAGACTTTTTTTAGCAACCCTTGGCTTTTGTTGTAGACGGCAAAATCACTGTTGTCAATGCTATGGCAGGAAACTTGATAGTTAATATCAAGGATTCAAGAGTAGCAATCAGCAAGGAATTGGCCCTCAAAAATAATGATCTAAGTTGCCTGACAATTTTTAGGTAGTAGAATGTAAGCAAACTTTATTTACATTCGCCAATGGAATTTCCATTGTATGTTTTCAGAAATCACTTATTATAATGCGGAAAGGAGAATAGAATGGATACTTTAAGAGATGTAAAAATCGGTGAGACTGTTACTGTTGCCAGAGTTCATGGCGAAGGTCCTGTAAAGAGAAGAATCATGGATATGGGTGTTACAAAAGGCACATCAATTCATGTTCGTAAGGTAGCTCCTCTTGGTGACCCTATCGAGGTTACAGTTAGAGGATACGAGCTTTCTATTAGAAAAGAAGATGCGGAAAAAAATTGAAATAAACAGATAAGGAGCTAATATGGCAATCAGAATTGCGCTTACCGGAAATCCTAATACCGGTAAAACTACTTTTATTTAATGCCTTGACAGGTTCAAACCAGACAGTTGGAAACTGGCCGGGTGTTACTGTTGAAAAAGAAGGAAGGAAAGCTTAAAGGACATAAAGATGTTATTATTACAGACCTTCCGGGTGTTTATTCTCTCTCCATATACATTGGAGGAAGTTGTAGCAAGAAACTATGTTCTCAATGAAAAGCCTGATGCGATACTTAATATCATTGACGGTACAAACCTTGAGAGAAACTTATATCTTACTTCACAGGTTACAGAGTTAGGTGTACCTGTTGTAATCGCGGTAAACATGCTCGATGTGCTTGAAAAGAGCGGAAACAAGCTTGACCTTGATAAGATGAGTGAAAAGCTTGGATGTCCTGTTGTGGAAATATCCGCACTTAAGGGTACAGGTGTTATGGAGCGTCAGAAAAAAGCTATTGAAATAGCTAAGAGTCATACTCTTCCAAAGGAAAAGCATGAGTTTGACAAGAATGTAGAAGAAGCTATCAAAGATATCATTGCTCTTCTTCCAAGCAGTGTACCTGAGCTTCAAAGAAGATGGTACGGTGTTAAGTTGTTCCAAAGAGATGACAAGGCTATGGAGCAGTTAAATCTTTCAGACAGCACATTGGCTGAAATTGAAAAGATTATAACAAAATGTGAAGATACTATGGATGATGAAGCCGAAAGTATTATTACATCTGAGAGATACAATTATATCTCAACAGTTATTGCAAGTTTTTATAAGGTTAAAAAATAAAGACTATGTAAGTCTTTCAGATAGGATTGATAAAATAGTTACAAACAGAATTTTTGGGTCTTCCGATATTCGCGACTATCATGTTTGTCGTTTATTATATTTCAATTACTACTGTAGGTACAGCAATGACCGACTGGGTAAATGATGTTTTGGTTGCAGAAATTATTCAGCCCGGTGTTCAAGGTTTCCTTGAATCTGCCGGCGTTGCCGAGTGGCTTGTCGGTCTTATTGTAAACGGTATTATTGCCGGTGTAGGTGCCGTACTCGGATTCCTTCCTCAGATGCTTACACTCTTCTTCTTCCTCGCTTTCTTAGAGGGCTGTGGATATATGGCGAGAATTGCATTCGTTATGGACAGAGTATTCAGAAGATTCGGACTTTCAGGAAAGAGCTTTATTCCTATTCTTATAGGTACAGGTTGCGGTGTTCCGGGAATTATGGCTTCAAGAACTATTGAGAGTGAGCATGACAGAAGAATGACGATTATTACAACCACATTTATTCCATGTTCTGCAAAGCTTCCTGTTATAGCACTTATATCAGGTGCATTGTTTAATAATGACGCGTGGGTTGCTTCATCAGCTTACTTTGTAGGTATTGCCGCTATTGTCGTCTCAGGTATCATGCTTAGAAGACCAAGCTGTTTTCAGGCGATCCTTCACCGTTCGTTATAGAGCTTCCTGCATATCACCTTCCTACAGCAGGTTCAATCATCAGATCAATGGCTGAAAGAGGTTGGAGCTTCGTAAAGAAGGCAGGTACCGTTATTACACTTGCAACTATCCTTATATGGTTCCTCAGCTATTTCGGATTTGTAGACGGTTCATTTACATATCTTGCTGAAGATCAGATGGATCTATCGCTACTTGCACATATCGGTAATACTTTTGCTTGGATCTTTGCTCCTCTCGGATGGGGTACATGGAAGCCTGCAGTTGCGACCATCACAGGACTTATGGCAAAAGAGAATGTAGTAGGTACATTCGGTATTCTATACCATGTTTCCGATTTCAATAAGGATACCGGTGAGGGTATCTGGCAGCTTTTACGTGCCGACTACACACCTCTATCAGCTTACTCATACCTCGTATTCAATCTTCTGTGTGCTCCTTGTATTGCAGCGATGAGTGCTATCAGAAGAGAGATGAGCAGTATAAAGTGGTTCTGGACTGCTGTAGGATATCAATGTATTTTTGCATATATAGTAGCTATGATTATATATCAGGTAGGTTCACTTATCCTTACAGGTAAGTTCGGTATCGGTACAATATTCGGATTTATCGGAATCGCGACTATTATTTACGGTCTTGTGCGCAAGCCTTCTGAAGAAAAATAATATATTCTAAAAAGCTTACGCATAAATTGTTTTTATTAAAGAAAGGAGATCATTATGGCGAGCAACAGTTATTATTTTCAGCTGTATTGGTCGGCGTAGTTGGTCTTATTGTAAGATCTATTTATAAAGATAAGAAAAACGGGAAGTCCTCTTGTGGTGGAGGATGTGGCGGTTGCTCAGGCAGCTGTCATACCTGATTCTTTATTCAAATATTTGAATCAATTAAAAGAAAGAGCCCCCGGCATTTGCTAGGGCTCTTCTTTTTTTACCAAGTCTGATATTTTCTATTTTTTTCTTTTTAACTCTCCTTCTAAAGAATCAAACAATCTGTTTGTAACTGAAGTCTTTTCTATATGTTCTTTTCTGAAAGCCTCTTTGGTATCCTCAAGATCCTTTAAAAACTCCCTTGCAGAGATAAGTATTGCCCCCTTACCTCTTATAATAATCTGCTCAATACCGTCTGATGTTGCTACGGTGACATCATATCTTTTTATCATTTCATGTGTTGTCTTTTCTATATACTGATCGGCTGTTTCCGCAGTCTTTGTATATACCACATATACACCTGAGAAATTCTGTACCTCCGTAGGATGATTTACAAGTCTGTAGGCATCAAATACTGCAATTATTTCATAATCCTTATAAGCCTTGTAATCTATCAAAAGCTCTATAAGTCTGTCTCTTGCCGCATCTATATTTATCTGTGCAAGTTCATTTAACGACTTTGAAGCAAAAATAATATTATATCCGTCAACCAGCAAGTAATGTCTCTTTTTTGCCCTTTCTTTATAAACATACTCTCTTTCAGGTGCCCTCTTTACAGGTGCATCCCAGTCTCCTATTCTTGGAGTCACCTTACCGTATGTTCTTTCAAATATGGCCATAAGCTCTTCGCTGTCGGCTTTTGTGGCATCATAAGTGGAACGTACTGTCTCTATCTTTTCCTCTTCTTTTACAAGCTCAAACTTCTTTAAAGGCAAATGCATATAGCTAAATACTTCACTCCACGGCACTATAAAACTCTCACCATGAGAACAAAATACGGAGTCCGGAGTATTCTTTGTATCAAACTCCGCAATATACGAACTGCTCTCTATAATCTCATCTGCATTATGGCATGGCAAAAATCCTCTTAGACTAAATCCTATCTGTCCAAGACCTTTTGGTATATGATAAAAGCGTACTTCCATAGTTTTGTATATTGACGGTAGGCGCATATCCCGTCACTCTGAGAGTCTCTCCACCCTCATAGCTTATATCTTCGGCATTCATATTGTTTAAATCATTTAAAAGCCTGCCAAGGGAAGTCATGGGTATATTTATTTCAAAATCATAGTAAGGCTCCAATAAAACGGACTTTGCATACATCAATCCATGCCTTACAGCTCGGTTTACCGCTTCAAGGAAATCTCCGCCCTCGGTATGTTTTTTTCATGTGCTCTGCCTGCTACCAAGGTAAGCACCACATCAGTAAGCTCACTGCCTGTAAGTACACCTCTGAATTTTGAGGTCTCAACAATATTTCTTACCTGGCTCTGAAAGTTCTTTGGAAGTTCATCATCCGACACTTCATTCAAAAATACTATGCCGCTTCCTCGCTCTCCTTCACTGATAAGTATATGCACTTCGGCATAATGCCTTAAAGGCTCAAAATGCCCTACACCCTCAATATATCCGCTTATAGTTTCCTTATAAATAATACCTCCGTCTATAAAATCGCAGTTTAACCCAAGTCTCTCACCGATAAGATTTTTTATAAGATCTATCTGAACTTCACCCATCAAGTTCACCTTGATTTTAGCAAGTTCTTCATCATACTCCATTTTTATTTCAGGTATCTCGTCAAATATCTGTAAAAGTTTAGGATATATTTGATTTATACTTATATCATCCGAAAAAAACCATATTGTAGCTTAAAACCGGTAACAGCTTTTGTGCAGTTCTTTTTATATCTCCAAATGTGTCTCCGGCATGAACTTTTGACAGCCCTGTTACTGCAATAATATCACCCGCAATTCCTTTATCAATTGCATTATATTTTTCACCGTCATAAGCCCTTATCTGATTTATCTTTTTCATCAAATAGCGTATCCTTAACCTGTAAACTTCCACCAAGAAGTTTTATAAAGGAAAGTCTGTTTCCGTTCTCGTCATATTTTATCTTATATATTATTCCGGAAAGTTCATCCGAATAAGTCTTTTTCATGTACATACTCTTTTATCAGTTCAAGTATTCCTTCTATATTTATAAGTTTAAGACCGGAACCGAATATTGTAGGAAATACTTTTGAATTCTCTATACAAAAAGCTTATATCCGATTTTTGTTATTTCTTCCCCTTCGATAAACTTTTTCTATAAGATTCTCATCACAGGTCGCAACCTCTTCTAAAAGCATCTTATTTTTCCTTTGAAAAAGTCCACTATATTTTTTTGAAAGAGATTTTTTTAAGGCCTTCCAATATTTTGTACTTGTCAAACTTGTCACTGTCTATTTTATTTACAAATATTAAAGTAGGTATATTTGCTTCTCTTAATAATCTGAAAAGTGTATGTGAATGTGATTGTACGCCTTCACTCCCGCTGATTACCAAAATGGCAATATCAAGTATGGATATGGTCCTTTCCATTTCGGCACTGAAATCCACATGTCCCGGAGTATCAATTATATTTATATCTATATCATCTATACTTGTTCTGGCAAGCTTTGAGAATATAGTTATTCCTCTTTTTTTCTTTCATATTCATCATTATCTAAAAGCTGTCACCGAAATCCACTCTTCCTGTTTTTCTAAGCTTTCCTGTCTTGTAGAGTATCGCCTCTATCAATGTAGTTTTTCCGGCATCTACATGTGCCAACACACCGACATTTATCATGGACTTAACCTATGTCAATGCGGCAAAACTTACAGGCACAAATTTTTCCAGCTCCTTTGGATCCATCTCAACCTGATAACCTATTTTACCTGCACTGAATATAATATTTTCATAATTCAAAGCTGTTGAATCAACTACAGTGGTAAATCTCTTTTTCATACCTATCGGAGAACAACCCCCATGTATATATCCCGTAAGAGGCAATAAATCCTTTGACTTCAACATTTCTATAGATTTTTCACCTACAGCTTTTGCCGCCTCCTTTAAGTTAAGCTCCTCTGCCACCGGTATTACAAATACATAGTTTGCCTTACTCTTTCCAACTGTTACCAATGTCTTAAAAACCGTTCTCTCATCCTGATTTAAGAGATTTGCCACTTCTACACCATTTGTAGCCGGAGTATCTATATACGAATAATGATTATACTTTATCTTCTTTTTGATCCAAAAGTCTCATTACATTTGTTTTCTCATCCATTTTTCTCTTTCCTTTAACTTTTATCAACTTAAAAGTGAGACCGCTTCATTTATATTTCTTACACCTATAAGCTTTATATTTCCCTTAAATGAAATCTTCTCAAGGCATACCATCGGTAAAATACAAATCTCAAATCCAAGCTTCATAGCCTCTCTAATCCTAATCTCAGGCATACTTACAGCTCTTACTTCGCCTGATAGTCCCACCTCTCCGAATATTACCGTCTTTTCATCTATTGTCCTGTTTTTCATACTTGAGATAAGCGACATAATGATTGACAAATCCAGTGCAGGTTCATTTATTCTAAGTCCACCCGCAATATTTATATATGCATCATATCTGCTCATTGCAAGTGCACATCTTTTTTCTATAACCGCCATCAAAAGATTTATTCTGTTCACATCTGTTCCCGTAGAAGTTCTCCTAGGTAGTCCGAATGCTGTAGAAACTACCAAAGCCTGTACTTCTACCAGTATCGGTCTTGTACCCTCCATTAAACATGCTACGGCCGCACCTGTAGCATTCTGCGGTCTTCCTGAGAGCATAAACTCGGAAGGATTTTTTACTTCTATAAGTCCCGCTTGTTGCATTTCAAATACACCTATCTCATTTGTAGAACCGAATCTGTTCTTGACGGCACGCAGTATTCTGTATGAAGCAAACCTGTCACCTTCAAAGTAAAAGCACTGTATCCACCATATGCTCAAGCACTCTCGGACCTGCAACCTGTCCTTCTTTTGTCACATGTCCGACTATAAATATAGCGATATTATTTTCCTTTGCTACCTGCATAAGAAGATTTGTAGATTCTCTTACCTGACTTACACTTCCCGGAGCTGACGCCACCTCTTCATTAAACATAGTCTGTATAGAGTCTATAACAACCACATCAGGCTTTTCACTCAGCACGGTTTCTTTTATAATATTGAGATTGGTCTCACATAGAAAACTTAAATTTCCTGTGATTTCTCCCACTCTTTTTGCTCTCATCTTTATCTGCTTTAAACTCTCCTCACCTGAGATATAAAGTACAGCTCTGTTCTCATCCGATATATTCTTACAAACCTGAAGCAATAATGTGGACTTTCCTATTCCCGGATCTCCACCTACCAAAACAAGTGAACCTCTTACCACTCCACCGCCAAGTACTCTGTCAAGTTCCTCAAAACCTGTCTTAAACCTGTCTTCATCTTCCAGTTGTATTTCAGAAAGTTTAGCAGGCTTTTTATATGTATTTGCAGATATTCCTCTGCTTACCGTCTTTGTCTTTGCCACCGGCTCTTCCACAAGACTGTTCCATGCCTTACACATAGGGCATTGTCCCAACCACTTAGGTGACTCATATCCACATTCTTTACAAAAGAATGCACTGGACTTTGCTTTTGCCATAAAAACCTTTCTATTTAAAATGGGCATATCCGGCTTGCCGGTATGCCCATGCAACTATCTTTTTTTGATTAAAACCTTTGATCCGTTCTCACTTAGCTCAACACTAAATATAAAGCTTACCTGATAGATTGGTCTTCATGCCTCCGATACTTACATCATCGACATAAACCTCATATTCTGTATCTTCTTCCAAACCAATAGTTATTTGAGTATCCCCAAAACCGTATATATCAAAAGAAGTTATATTTGGGGTGGTTTCAAATTCCATTACTGTACTACCCGGAACCGATTCATACACAAAAGCCGAATTTCTTTCAAGCTTTGTTATCTCCTTAAATGTCTTTACCTTATATACGTCCCCCTCATGTGCAAAATCTTCTACCTTTGATTTTTGTACCAAGAATATAATTTCCAAAACTAAGTTTACCATCCGCTTCTTTGCAAATCAGACTCTCTACTACAGGCATATAAACCTCCTACCAAGCTATGTTTTTTTGTAGAAATAGTATACAACATTTGGAAAGTTCAAACAAGTATATTATTGAGAATTAACATCTAATTTAGCTTCTATAGCCAGTTCATACTCATCAATCCAATCCCAGCTTTGAACAATTGGCTAGTAATCCGGAAAAAAATTTAAATCCTCCATAACTTTTTAGGGGTATAGACAGGATCGTCATCAGGTAAACTCGATTTTTCATTTTAATTTGTACTAAATCTTGACATAAAAACCAACAAAACTCTACCAACCTGATCACTCATAATAAAATCAGAAAATAATTTTTCGGCATTTTTCACAATGGAAATATACTACCCATGTACTGTAACAATATATTATTTTAATAAAAATACAACATCAGGTTCTTTAAACCTCTCATTTAATTCCTCGCTTGAATGATATTTATCTTTTTAAAATATATATTTTACCTAAATAATATTCATCTTTCAGTTTTTCCGGTACTCTAATCTCTTCCAGCATATAACATTCACTGATGGCATAGGGATCTACATATTCTACATTTTTCAGGCACTGTTATAGTTTTTAAAAGCACAATTTATAAAGACATGATCTTGTATTTTCTTTAAATTCTCAGGCATTTCTATTTCTTCCAAAGATGTACACTGCCCAAATGTACATGACTTCAGTTCACTCAAATTGCTACCCTCACCGAAATATACATCTTTTTAATCTTGAGCAATTATAAAATGCATATTCACATATTATTTCAACACTTTTTAGGTATATAAACACCTTCGATAAACTCTCTGTCTTCAAAAAGCTCCCATCGCTATCATTCTGGTGCCGTCTCTAATTTTTATTCTTCTCACACCTTTACCTGTGTATCCAAGAAGTATATCGCCAACATATTTACAGCCATATTCATCAGACTCCATATCAAGCAGATAGTCAGTATTACTAAAGCACCAATGTCCTATATTTTTCTACGCACTTCGGTATATTTATTTCAGATAAATGTATACACTCCATAAACGCATAATCACCTATATCAACCACACTCTCCGGTAAACTCAACTTTTTTAATCCCGAATACATAAATGCGGATTCACCTATAATATCTACTCCTTCAGGAATACTTATTTCTTCCAAAGATTCACAAGATCTAAAAGCTCTCATTTCCTATTCTCTCCAAACTGTCCGGAAATTCAACCTTCTTTAAATTTTCATTATCAGAAAATACACAGTCTGCAATTACTTTGGTGTAATCTTTAACCTTAACATACTCTTTATCCCCATCACTATATACCAATACTTTTCCTATATATGCACAACCGTATTCATCAATATCCGCTTTCCTAAGAATATCAGTTCCTAAGAAAGCATCTTCTCCAACAGTTTTTATCTCTTCTGGAATATTTATATCAGATAAACTGCTACAATTTCTGAAGGCATATTCGCCTATTTTTTTCAAGACTATTAGGAAACTTTATTGTTTTAAGCTTCTCGCAACCCTCAAAGGCACTGTCCTCTATTTCAACTATATTTCCCAAAAAAACAATATCCTCCAAAGATCTGCAATCCGAAAATACTTTCGTATAAACAGCACTCACACCCTTCGGTATTTCTATTTTCTTTAGCGAAATACAATTATAAAAAGCACCTGTCTGTATTACTTCCAGATTATCAGGTAATTTTATGTCTTTAATCTTTACACAGTTATCAAAGGCATGAAATCCTATTGTCTTTACGGTCTCCGGTATCGTAATATTTTCCAGATTGGTACAATTATAAAATACTCTATCACCTATATCTGTCACTCCGTCAGGTATTTCTATTTTTTTGATATTCTCTCTTTTCTCCAATATACCATCTTCAATACCTAAAAAGATATTATCTTCTATAATATTCTTACATTTCAAATTGCTCAAAAAGAAACCTATAGCTAGGGTAAGAGCTATACCTGTTATAGTAAATAAATATATCTTAGTCTTTCTGTTACCCACAAACATCCTCCCCTCTGATATTGCTATTCTAATATGTAATTTTAATAATATATAACTTTAGGATATACCTTTTCAGAGTTTATCTTTTTCTTTATTATAGCAAAATCCTCTTTCATACTTGAAGGTACTTCAATTTGCTTTAAGTTCTTACATATAGTTATAGCAGAGCTGTCTATATACTGCATACTTTCCGGAAATCTTATTTTTTTCAAGGCTTTCACAATATGCAAAAAGCGCAAAGTATACCTCTTCCAATCCGGAAGGCAGAGTTATTTCTTTTAAACCGGTACAACCAAAAAAATACTCCCATATGCAATATTTTTGATATCACAGCCTTCCTTAAATACAACCTTTTCAAGTGCTTCACAGTCTTCAAAGGCCTTTACACCAAGATATTCTGTACTCTTTGGTATCCCTATTTCTTTAAGACTTTTTACATTCTTTAAAAAGCTCCCAATTGAATTTCTTTAATATTGCTTTCTTCTTCAAATATACACTCATTTAAATTCTTACATCCGCTAAAAAGCTTCCCTGCCTATGATTTCCACACTTTTTGGAATCTCTATGCTTTTTAATCCTTCAGAGTTTAAAAAAATGCCTCACTACCTATACTCTTTGTTCCTTCCTGACTTTAACATAACTTGCTCCATGTTCGTATTTAAGTAGTATATCTTGGAAATATTTACATCCATATTCATCCTTTTCCAAATTTTCAAGCCAATATGTATTCTCAAAAACTCCTGCATACAATCCGTCAGGAGTTTTTTCCATATCGATATCAGATAAATTTCTACAATTTGCAAAGGCCATACTTCCTATATTCTTTACATTTTCAGATATATTTATACTTTCTATACCACATTCATAAAATGCTCTGTCTTCAATATCTTCTAAGCTTTGCGGCATATTTATATTTTTAAGACTCTTACAGTTTGCAAAGGCTTCATACCCTACAACTTTAATACTTTCAGGTAATTCAACCGTAATCAAATCAGGCAGATTTGAACAGGCTTTACTTGCAATCACTCTTGTACCCTCTTTTTACCTTCATTTCACTGCCTTTATTCCAATATTTTATCAGGGCATCACCTATATATATTCCATTCTCATCTTCCCAGAGTCCCCTCTCATAATACTTTGTACCTTCAAATGCACCTTCCTCAATATATTTTATTCCATTGGACATCCCTATATCAGAAAGTCTATTACAATCTTTAAAAGCGAATGTATTTATCTGTTCGACCGAATCCGGAATATCTATACTTTTTATTTTTTCACATCCCAAAAACGCTTCACTTCCTATACTTTTTAAACCGTCATTAAGTTCTATTTCTGTCAGGTTATTACAGTTTAAAAATGTAGACTCATCAATCTCCTTTACTCCAAGCGGAATACTTATTTTTTTCCAAAAGCAATACAATCTTTAAATGTTGCGAGCATTTATTTTTCTCCAAACCTTCGGGTAATTCCACATTTTTCAAACTTGAACATTCATAAAATGCCCCCATACCTATATCTTTTACATTTTCCGGTATTTTAATATGCTTAAGTTTTCTACAGCCCATAAATGAGAGTTCTCCAATACTTTCAAGTGTATCAGGTAATTCCACAACTTCAATATTCTCACAGCCTAAAAAGGCATACGTAGATATTGATTTAACTCCTGCAGGAACAGTTAATTCTTTTTAGACTGAGTTTACTCTCAAATAGACCGTCTTCAACACCATAGAATATATTATTCTTTATAATCATTTTTCTTTTCACATGTGTAATTACATATTGTGCAAAAAAACAACACAAACAATAATATTGAAATAGTCAGTCTGAATTTTAATCCTTTGCTCATACACAAATTTCCCCTTTATTTTACTTCACCACCTTAACAGCTTCATATAAATAATCTCTGTTAGTAAACAAATCCCATATACTTATGGCCCTATCCTCAAACAGAGTTCTTTCTGTCCCGTCTTCTCTTTCATATATTATTTTCCCCTTAAACTCCGAATCGTCATAATCCATGTATTTAAGAACATACAGATAATATGTACCGTCCTCTGTTGTTTTATACATATATTTTATAAGTTCATCTAAATTGTTTACTTCTTTAAACTCTTCCAGTCCTGCAGTTTCAGATATGGTTTGCGGTGATGTAAAGCTTACCGTTTTTTTATCTCTTTTACACACTCTCAGATGCTTCATATTATCATTAAAAATCTATAAACTTCTGTGTATTTTTCATCTTCTACAATCTTATATCTATATAGAATCCTACTTTTGCCCGTAAATGTAATCTGAAATGTCCCGTTCAACCGCATATGACTTATCATTATCCGTGTATACATCATGAACCTTTTCTCTCTTATCAATACATTCAAGGTCTGCTCTTAATAAATCTGCCAGCATTGCAATAATTCCCGCTTCAACACGATATTTCTCCGCTCTGTTTATTCTTCTGTCATTTAAATATTCCGCAATATCCATCGATGAGAAAAGTAATGCCATCACAAAAGATATTATTATAATAATTTTTGAGCTTCTTTATCTCTATTCTTCTTGTCTCACTGCACATAATCATCCAACCTAAAAATTTAATAAAACACGTCTAAAATCCCTTAATTCATCTGATAATCCAATGTATCCGACATTAACATTATAATGGCGGATACGGATATCTTTATTTGACAATAAATACAATATACTACTATTTTCGTTATGCTTATTTACCTATATTTTAATCTATAAAACTGGTATTTTTCAAGTTTTAATATAAAAAAGTATCTATATATACTTATTATGTTCTTAACTGTTCACAAAAATTAAACAAAAATACGATACGCATTTTACATATAACAAAAACTGCCACATACTCTTTATGAGTACATGGCAGTCTGCGCGTCTTTATTATATTAGCTAATTAGCCTGTAATTTTTAGCAACGTTGAGTCTGATTCCGGGACCCATTGTTGATGTTAAAACTACACTCTTAAGATAAGCACCCTTAACTGTGCTTGGTTTTGCCTTATTGATAGCATCCATAATGCTCTGGAAGTTCTCCAAAAGCTGCTGCTCACTGAATGAAGCCTTTCCTACAGGTACGTGAACGAGGTTTGTCTTATCAAGACGATACTCTACCTTACCTGCTTTGATGTCTGCGATAGCCTTTGTAACATCCATTGTAACTGTACCTGCCTTAGGGTTCGGCATAAGTCCCTTAGGTCCGAGTACCTTACCGAGGCGTCCTACAACGCCCATCATATCAGGTGTTGCAACGATAACATCAAAATCTAACCAGCCGTCGTTCTGGATCTTTGGAATAAGCTCCTCTGCTCCAACATAGTCAGCTCCGGCAGCCAAAGCCTCATCAGCCTTTGGTCCCTTTGCAAATACTAAGATTTTAACAGTCTTACCTGTTCCGTGTGGCAGTACTACCGCACCACGAATCTGCTGGTCTGCATGACGTCCGTCAAGACCTGTTCTTATATGTAATTCTATTGTTTCATCGAACTTAGCAACTGCTGTCTTCTTAATTAAAGCTACTGCCTCGCTTGCATCATACTGTACGCTACGATCAACTAATTTGGCAGCTTCAACATATCTTTTTCCGTGTTTCATGTATATTACCTCCTAAATTAGTCTTCTACTGTGATACCCATTGAGCGGGCTGTACCTGCTATCATAGAGATAGCTGAATCAATATTTGCTGCGTTAAGATCAGGCATCTTAAGAGTAGCGATTTCCTCAAGCTGTGCTCTTGTAATCTTAGCTACCTTTGTCTTGTTAGGTACACCTGAACCTGAAGCGATTTTACATGCTTTCTTAAGTAAAACTGCAGCCGGTGGAGTCTTAGTTATGAAACTAAAGCTTCTATCTGCATAAACTGTGATAACAACAGGGATGATTAAGTCTCCCTGATCTGCTGTTCTTGCATTAAACTGCTTTGTAAACTCAACTATGTTTACACCATGCTGTCCGAGAGCCGGACCGACAGGTGGAGCCGGTGTTGCTTTACCAGCAGGTATCTGCAATTTGATATATCCTGTAACTTTCTTTGCCATATGGCACCTCCTTGTGGTAATTTCGGGGATTTCCCTCCCACGCATTTAAATAAATGCAACTATGTAATAAATTACATCTTCTTAACTTCTGTGAACTCGAGCTCTACTTTTGTCTCGCGTCCAAACATTTCTACATTAATAGAAACAGTTTTCCTCTTTTCGTTGACAGCGGTAATCACTCCCACGGTATCCTTCCATGCTCCGCTGATGACTGTAACCATATCGCCTTCCTTAAGGTCAACCTCAAGTCTTGCTTCCGGCTTTGCGGCATCTCCGCTGTAGCCAAGTGCTACAAGTTCATCTTCGGTGAGTGGTACCGGCTTGCTTCCCGGGCCTACGAAACCTGTAACGCCTCTGGTATTCCTTACAACATACCAGGTTTCATCATTCATATACATATGTATAAGAACATATCCGGGGAAAAGTTTTTTATCTGACGATTTTTCGACACCATTTTTTACTTCAAGTATGGTCTCCATAGGAACCGTAACCTCAAGTATCTGATCTTGAAGTCCGCGATTCTCAATTGTCTTTTTCAATATCTACTTTTACTTTATTCTCATAGCCTGAATAAGTATGGGCTACGAACCATTGTGCCTCTGCCATATTTTCACCTATTTAAGAACAAAGTTTAGTAAAAATTTGAAGATAAAGTCAAGTATTGATATTATAATACCAAGTACAATAGATGATGAAATAACAGCAATAGTCTGCTTTACAATATCATCCTTTGTCGGCCATACTATCTTTTTAAACTCTGTCTTTATTCCCTTCCAAAAGTCAGATATCTTTCCGCTTTTTCCTTCAGCCATAATTACTCCTATTTTGTTTCCTTATGCACTGTATGAGTTCTACAGAACCTACAATACTTTTTAATTTCCATACGGTCAGGATGATTTTTCTTATCCTTTGTCGTATTATAGTTTCTCTGCTTGCACTCTGTACAAGCAAGTGTTATCTTTGTACGCACAATCTCCACCTCCATTGTTCGAATTAGACTTGAAAATCCAAAAAAAAAGGACTTTGCATCCTTAATCTTAAGTATTCTATCATATACAAGTATAGCCGTCAATATATAAATATTTTTCCTTGACAAATTTCAATTTAATTCTAGAATAAACATTGAAACAAAAATACACGTCTATGGAGGACTTCTATGGAAAGGCTAAAATTATTTTTCAAAAGGAAAGATATTGTGATTTCAGCCAAGCGTTATGGCATTGATGCTTTGGGCGCTATGGCACAGGGACTGTTCTGTTCACTACTTATAGGTACTATTATAAATACTGTAGGTAAGCAGTTTCAGATTTCTTTTCTTACGAGTACGGTTGCTACTATTGCAGGGGTTGAATATACGGTAGGATCTCTGGCAAGTGCTATGAGCGGTCCGGCAATGGCTGTTGCTATCGGCTATGCACTCAATACTCGCATGCTTGTACTCTTTTCATTGATTACTGTAGGTTTTGCTTCCAATGCACTGGGTGGTGCAGGCGGACCTTTGGCAGTATTATTTGTTGCTATTATAGCATCTGAAGTCGGAAAAAAATGGTTTCAAAAGGAAACCAAGATAGATATACTTGTTACACCTCTGGTAACGATATCTGTCGGAATCTTTTTTTATCAGCTATACTTGCACCAACTCTTGGAAAAGCCGCTATGAAGCTTGGAACTGTAATTATGTGGGCTACAAGTTTACAACCTTTCCTTATGGGTATACTGGTTTCACTTCTTGTCGGTGTGGCACTTACACTTCCTATATCGTCGGCAGCTATTTGTGCGGCTCTTGGGCTTACAGGACTTGCAGGTGGTGCCGCTTTGGCAGGTTGCTGTGCACAGATGATCGGCTTTTGCAATTATCTCATTTCCCGAGAATAAATGGTCCGGACTTATATCTCAAGGTATTGGAACATCAATGCCGCAAATGGGCAATATAGTAAAGAATCCACGCATTTGGATTGCACCATGTATTACATCAATGATTACAGGGCCTATTGCTACATGTATATTTAAACTGCAGATGAACGGTGCTGCCGTATCATCAGGTATGGGTACCTGCGGTCTTGTAGGTCAGATCGGAGTGTATACAGGTTGGGTAAGCGATATTGCAAACGGAAGTAAAGCTTCCATTACTTCATTTGACTGGATAGGGACTTATATTTATATCATTTATTCTTCCGGCTGTTATCACACCTGTTATTCATATGTTTGTGAAAAAGATGGGACTGGTAAAGACAGGCGATCTTAAATTATAAAAATAATCCTCGGGATTTGGTGAATTCCAAAATCCCGGTGATTTTATTTTTACAATAGCCTGAATACCTGCTCCGCAGTATCTGTCAGATTTTTCTTTGCAGTATCTGTTTGCATCGCCTCTTCCAATGTAACTATTCTTCTTAAGATAGGAAAGAAGGCGTCAATACCGTGTTCATTACAAACTCCTGCATCCTCTGTTACACTTCCTGAGAATGCTATAACTTTTTTGTTATACTTCTTTGCGATATTTGCCACACCTACAGGAGCCTTTCCCATAACAGTCTGATGATCGAGTCTGCCCTCTCCTGTAACCACTATATCCGCATTCTTTACATATTCCTCAAGCTTTGTCTCATCAAGTACTATTTTTATTCCCGATTCAAGCTTTGAATTTGTAAAGTTAAAGAATGCATATCCAAGTCCGCCTGCCGCACCGGTTCCGGGATATTCACAGTCTGCATCGGGATATTTTTCCTTTACAATTTTTGAATAGTTCTTAAGCCATCCGTCCATATCTGCTACCATTTCCTTGGTAGCACCCTTTTGAGGTCCGTATATTGCAGAACAACCTAAGTCGCCACATAATGGATTGTTTACATCACATGCCACTCTGAAATAACATTCCGAAAGTTCTTTTATTACATTCTCATCTCTTATGCTTACAATATCTCTAACACCGCTTGCTCCGAATCCTACCTGCTTACCTTCTTTATCAAGGAACTCATATCCCAGTGCCTGAAGCATTCCTATTCCGCAGTCATTTGTAGCGGAACCGCCTATTCCTACAACAAAATGTCTGCATCCTTTATTTATGGCATCCTTTATAAGTTCTCCTACTCCGAATGTTGTAGTATATAAAGGATTCTTTTCATCACCGCTTACCAAGGTAATTCCTGCGACCTGTGACATTTCTATTATAGCTGTTTTACTTGAATCGACTATTCCGTAAACAGCGTTTTACTTTTCTCCCTACAGGTCCTGTTACATCAACATTTATAAGCATTCCACCCATTCCTATAGAAAGAGCTTCCACAGTACCCTCACCACCGTCTGCAAGCGGTCTTATTTCAACTTCCGCATCCTTATGTGCGTTTCTTATTCCCTTTGATATAGCCTCACCTGCCTCCAAAGAAGACATACTTCCTTTTAAATGAATCAATAGCAACAACAACTCTCATTTTGCTGTTTCTCCTTTCATCTGTACTGATGCCAGTTTATCATATAAATACATCAAAAATACACTTAAAAAAATCTACTGATTTATAAAATAATTCTTATACTATATTTTTTTATAAAATAAATCCTACCGATAAAACAGCGATTATTCCCCGATTAATACTATGATTGAATTTCCTACACTGATTTTTATCTGAATTATACAAAGCTATAATTTTTGATTTCATCAAAAGCTATACCAGCCCTTTTTTTATAGAAATCTTATCTCTCTCAATATCCACTAAAACCCCTACCTTTAATGAATCATCATCAAAAACTTTCACCAACAATACCGATCCGAAGGGAGTGGCTCTGTCTGCCCCAAGTACGAGGATATTTCGGCTTCAAAAAGCTTACCGTTTTTATCATACGAAAGTATTCTTTCCAAATATTAATTTGACGGCTTATATTCCGTCACAACCCAGTTGGAGTCCTTCATATCAATAAACTGTGAAAATAATATTGATTACTCATAATCATGTTTTTGCAGAACAAATGCTCCACTTGAATTTCCCACTCTTGTATAATATTTTATCCCTACTCCGGGTGTAATAACACAAACTGTATTCTTATAATCATATATGGCGTATGAGCCGTTGTCCAATGTAATCGTACAAAAACTCTCACCGGGATCTATTGTATAGTTTCTATATTCACGGGTCTTTGTGTCCATATATGTCCCATCTCCATAGAAATCAGTTCCAAAAAGAAATAGCATCTGAATTCACTACATCAAAAATTTGATCTGCACAATATGTACTACCTATTGGCTTTTTTATAGAATTATATCCATTAATACACAATATAAAAATTATTATAATAAATTCTATACCGCATATAGCAAATGCTATAATCCGCTCAATCAACTTTTTTTGCATAGGCATTTTCCCCATTTATTTCTTCCGACTCTTGATTAAACTGTATCTCACGTTCAATAGCTGCAGTTGTATGTGATGATACAAAATAACCATTATTAACTCCTTCCTAATTAATTTTTCACAGTCTATATATCTTGACTGAATTATATCACTCTTCATAATTTTTTCAATTGATATCTTCCTCGGAAATAAGAATGTACAGCCAACACTAAAGCCTTTAGAACAAAAATAAAAAAGGTGAAGTTTCCTCCACCTTTAAAACAACTTATTTTTAAGAGTTCATCATAGCAAGACGCTACACCGTCTTTTTCTATCTTTTCAAACCATCTGTTTACGATATCATACATATCGCTAAGGTCCTCACCCCAGTAATCTTCTCTCTTTAAGATATCCGCTACCGAAGCGTTCTTCATAAACTGTACAATCTCTTCACCGTCATTTGCCTCGTCCGTCTTATAGAATGCAATAAGTGCAGCCAATGAAAAACTCAGTATCTCAGGATACTTTCCGTTTTCAGCCTTATATTCCAAGATTGTAGGAAGTACTCTGGCTCTGAACTTTGACACTGAATTAAGCGCAATTGATAAAAGCTGATGCTTGATAAAAGGATTTGAAAATCTCTCAAATACAGCCTCACCAAACTTTCTGTTGTCCTCGGTATCTCCTATTGTAGGTATTATTTCCTCAAACACAGATTTTCTAAGAAGTGATGATACCTTTTCATCTTTCATGCACTCGCCTACCGTCTCAAGTCCGTACAATCTTGCAGCTAAAACCATTGAAGTATGTGCTCCGTTAAGTATGCGAACCTTTCTTTTCTTATACGGATCCACATTGTCTGTCCAAACTACATTAAAGCCTGCCTTTTGTAGCGGAAGCTCATCCTCGTGATTTCCCTGTATTACCCAAAGGTGGAAAATCTCGGCTGTATCCATCATATTGTCCTTTTGACCGATTCTCTCCTCAAGTGCCTTATGTTTCATCTCTTGGGAATCCTGTAACAATTCTGTCAACCAATGTAGAGCAGAAGCTGTTTTCTTTTTCAAGCCATGAAGTAAAATCCGCTCCAAGCTCCCATTTGGAGGCATACTGCTTACAACATTTTAAAAGTTCTTCACCGTTGTGATCTATAAGTTCACATGAAAGTATAATAAATCCCGGCAATCCTGCTTTTAAATCTCTCATATAAAAGAGCTGTAAGTTTTGCCGGAAAGCTGTTTGCAGGTTTATCTGAAAGCTTGTTATCATCTTCATACACTATTCCGGCTTCCGTTGTATTTGAAACGATAAATCTGAAATCGGGGTTCTTTGCAAGACTTAAATATCCTTCATAATCCTCATATGGATTGATACATCTGCTGATAACATCTATATGAGTATGCTCATCTACCACCTTACCGTTATCAACTCCTCTTAAGAAAAGATTGTATTCACATTTTTGTGCTTCAAGCATCTCACACATACCGGTCTTTATAGGTTGAACAACCACAACCGAGCCCTCAAACAAGCCCTTGTCATTTAACTTCTGGAAGAAATAGTCTACAAACCCTCTCAAAAACCGCCTTCACCAAATTGGATGATTCTCTCTTTAGCCTTCATATTATACTCCTAATATTTTTTTATTAACTACCATGACCATTGCCATCAGTAATCTGTTATCATTGAAATAATTTTACCTACTTCAATGTTATCTTTCAGCTTCCACTTCTTAGCTTTATTTATACATCGATATATTTGCTTCATATCTTCAGACTTTATTTTCTTTTTCGCCCTCTAATAATGTAAGCGTTTACATTTTTGAGTATATAATATTTGAAATTCTTTGTCAATCAAAAAAAGACAGCTAAAAAGTCGCCTATAATTACTCATCTTTCCAAATATTTTTTTCAGGATTGCACCATCCACATATATAATCAAGCATATCCGCAAACCACTCTTTTGATAATCCTTCCTCTAAGCTTTTTATAATATTCAATATTATATACAGAATCTTTTGAAATTCCCAAATCATGTATACATATTAAAATATCATATCCTTGTCTACTGTAATCAGAATAATTCGATTCTGTAACAGCTTTAGACAGTTGTTTTTATCTTATCAAATAATATATCAAAATCATTCATTTATTTTACCTCTATATTTTTGATTAAGAAAGCCAGCGACCCCCTGTCTATCTATAAATCCTCGACATCTATCTCCTTTATTCCGTTTCTCCTTAATAAATCTGCAAATACACCCTGTCCTGATATAATTTTTCCTGAAAAAGAACCGTCATATATTGCATTAACTCCACATGACGGGCTTCTTGACTGTAATATAACAATATCGGCATTTTGCTCTTTTACTGTCTCAAGTGCTGCTCTTGCACCTTCACGGAATTCTTTATCAACAGATGTGCCGTCCTTGAGACTGACTATACCGTTTACTATTTCCGCAGGTTCTCTTGTGATAGACAGTCCGCCGAGAACTTCCGGACAAACAGGTATTACCTCATGTCCTTTGGTATAATCTCTTACTTTTTTGCTGTAGTTATTTCCGCCGTTATATTTACAATTTTCTCCAAGTAAACAGGCACTTACCGCTATTTTCATTCTAATAACCTACACTTCTTATAAATCTTTTCAATAATTTCCGATTTGAATTCCATATACTTATCTATATCATCCGGATAAAGTACTGCGACCTGTTCTTTCACCTTTGAATACTCAGTGCTAAATCCGGATTATTTTTTCAAAAATTTCTAAATGTAATATGTTTGAAGAGTTCTTTGGAGTCTTGAGGACATACATATAAATGATGTGTCATCAATTCTTCTTTTTCCGGAGTATGAAAAAGCTTCTCTACCTTCAATACCCAAATCTCCTCGTGTTCATATCCTTTTTTTATTAAGTAATTCTTTAATAATTGCAAATTTGTCCTTTTCAATAACAATATCAAGATCAATGACGGGTTTTGCTGATAGTCCTTCAACTGATGTACTTCCAACATGTTCAATTTTTGATTGAATTGTAAATGATATCTTTACCTAATGAAGCTACTATCTTTTCATATTCATATTTCCATTGCGGATTCCATTTTTTTCTACTACGACTCTTTTTGGTTCTCATTTACCGGTCATCTCCACAAATTCTAACTATGATTTCTCTATCTCAAATCCAGATACATTATATCAAAAATCTATATATGAATCTACTATTTTTAAGATATGCGAAAGATGTACCAATTTTTTTCTAAATCCATATTTTTTTCATAGACATGAATTGCTCTAAAATTATCACTTCTGACTTCAAGATTTATTATCTCAATACCATGTGATTTGGCATACTCTATCGCCATTTTAAGCAGTCTGCTTCCAAGACCTTTATTCCATTCCGATTTCAAAACTGTAATACCAAGTTCCGCCCTGTGATTCATTCGCCTTGGCAATCCGCTTAGGCTTACATCTCCGATAATTTCGCCATCTCTCCATGCAAAAAAATGAGCAGGATCTTTCATCTTTCAAAAACAGATTCAATATATTCCGCCTCTCCTTCAACGGAAATCGGAAAGCCTTCCGCTCCAAAATGACAGATTATCCGTCTCACTCCCTATCTTTTTTGAATATTCTATTCTTGCTAAAGCATCCTCAGGAGAGGCTTCTTTTATAATTATATTGTCCATTTATCTTTCCTTCTCAATAATCTTAGCTGTCTTTTTCAAATAAATTCCCACTATTATATTTACAATTTTCTCCAAGCAAACAGGCACTAACCGCTATCTTCATCCTCAATCCCTTCTTCATAAATTATATATCACTATCCCTGCCTTCTGTTCGTATTATTGTAAAAATAACTCTGCCAACTCTTTTGTAAGTTTACCTTCTTTTTTTCAAGTCTACTCACAAAAATTTTCTTCGTATCTTTCAAAAATCCTCTGCACATCCGACATTCCCTGCAAGGAGTAATAGGGCTTTTTGATATCATTTCTTGGCTCTTATTTTTCTCTAAATTCTGATTCTATACATTCACATAAGCTGTCCAAAAACTTCATAATTTTCTTTTTTTCAGCCTTTTCAAAGTTCCCATTCCAATCTATTGAATCAAGCTTTTTCTTTAAAATATCTTAAATCTTTACTATCCATACTTCTATAATAAATATACTTCCTCTAAAACTATCTTATGTCTTATATGTTAAATCCTAAATTAGTGAAGGGATTTATCCATCATTTCAGCTTTCTTTAATAAAAAAACAATAATATTATCCAAATACTCATCCATCTCTTTTTTTATTTTTCCGTTTTTCAAGAATATCTGCTATCTTTTCAAAATGTATTTCCATTCCGTATTGTTACCTGCTTATAAAATTCCTGTTTTTATAAGCTTTTTTTGTGTATGTAGTTTTCATATATTCCGATTCATCATATTTCCCCAAAATACAGCATTTTTTTACCAATATAAACTATCTCATTATAAAATGTGGATTTATCTATAAAGTCAAGGATTTTGCTTCTATCCAAATCATAGGAAAAGAATAAAACATCTCTTCTTGCCATTTCTTGATGCCACCATTTGGGAAGGCTCTCCTTCTCTTTCAAGTACTCTTGTTTGCTTATTAAAGTAAAAGGGATTGAAAAAGTCAAAGTTCGTTTTCAATAAATGTTTTTATCTTAGAGATACAACTTTCATAGGTTTCCCCACTGTTAAAAATAAATTCCCGCTGTTAATATAAGAATCAACATCCTCAAATCCCAATTCAGTTAACAAAACTTTCAATTCACTCATAGCGACTTTATTCTTTCCACCAACATTTATACCACGCAATAAAAGTATATATCTCACCTTACTTACCTCTATACAATAAAAATCATTTCTGCTTTGACGGCTTTGAGAAAAACAACAGGTAAATTCCGAATATGAGCTTAATTGCAGCGTCAATATATGCAATCACAGTTACAGGAATGCCTGAGAAAATATATCCTGCCAAAATATTCAAAGTACAAACAGCACCTAAATAAATCATTGATTTTCCATGTACAAAGTAATACATAAAAAAGTGTATTGCGGTCGCCATCAATGCTCCCAACCAAATCAATCTCCAATTCTCATCGGCAAAGAACGGTCCACCAAGTAGTGACATTAAAACAAGCAATAAAATAATTGCATATAATGATACTTTTCTTTGAAATTCAGAGGAACTTCCATAAGACAATTTATTTAGTACTTTTTTTATTCATATTAACAGAAAAAAAGCTGATAATATATCCTATGCAAAAACACCTGCATATTTATGATTTGTTTTCCACCAACAAAAGTAGCCACTAAAATAACTGCATCACCAAAAATCAACCATAAGCCACATGCCCTCTTATAATTGAATTCCAACTTCTCGTTTTTTATTATATTTTTAAAAACACATAGCCTCCTTAAGTATTTCTGCAACAAGCATCCGATTTAATTATCAAAAACAATCACCTGCTTATCCACATCTACCTCGGCTTCAACTCCGAAAGGAATAATGCACCTAGGTGTTGCATGCCCCACATTTATATTATAGACAACAGATAAGTCTTTATCTCCGATTTCCTCAATTAAAAATTTGCTTATACTCCTCATAATATACCTCATCTTGAGGCTTGCCTACTAAAAACACCTGAGAGCACATCAAATATTCCGTACTCCTTTAAAGCTCCGATCATCTTTCTATATAGCTTCGGTTCGGGTTTTTCCTCACTTGTTTCCAACAATAAAATTTTATTCTTCCAATCATCAAGACTTGGGAATAAATCATATTTTTTTACAAAGAGATACCGTATATTCAAATCTTGAATTATCAAATATATCATAGATTGAATCAATGCAACCGCCCAAAATCTTACCTTTAAATACCGGCTTACCGCAAAGTAATTCAAATCCGATTTTTTTATATTTTTCCATATCAACTCCGATAGAATTCTCACTGAAGTCTTCTCTTTCCTTATACCAGAACTCACTTGGGCGTACTTCTTTTATTTTCCCTGTTGTGATAAGCTCCTCAAAGTATTTTTTGGTATATGGTAACATTTTATTTGAGAGCTCACATATATCAGGTAAAAATGCCTGGCCGTAGAATGTTTTTATTCCCACTTTATTTAGCATAAAATGATTTTTGGTGGTATCTGAAAAGCCTAAGAATATTTTTTGTTTAACAGCCGCCTTAAGCTCATTGTTTTCAAACAGATATGGCAAAAGTTTATATGTATCAACTCCTCCTATTGCACATAAAATCATATCAATAGAGTCATCCTTAAACGCTTCTATCAAGTCTTTAGCTCTACATTCGGGATGTTCTTTTATAAAGTCCATACCCTTAAGTGCATTAGGCAAAAATTCAACCTCAATACCGTATTTATTTAATCTTTCCACACCTATTTTAAGTTCATGCTTAATAAAGCTTTCTCCTAAAACACCGCTTGATAAACTTACTATTCCTATTTTCTTTACCATAAATACCTCAACATTCTTCTATCTGTTTCAACATCTTTATTATACTATCAATTTTTCATAAATTCACTATATTATTTATCATTAAAACAAAAACCGATACAAGTATTGAATCCACAACACCTGTACCGGTTCATCATTTTTTTGGTATTAAATTATTTGATGGTCTGGTCTCCGTCCTTTATAACAAAGTTCTTCTTTGTTCCCCAACTCTTCCATCCAGGATCTAACCTCAAGAGTCTTATAATTTCCGGTATTGTAACCTGAACCTCCGTCATTGTCCCAAAGCCACTCAGGAGCATTCCACATAGCTACCTTAGGTGCGATGAGCTCATATACATCCTTGTTTACACCGTACTGACCGTGATGAGCCATCTGTACGATATCAGCCTTTAACTCTGAAGCAGGTACATCCGCCTTAAGTCTCTCACCTGCTGCAGGTCCCATATCTCCTAAGAATAATACTCTGGTACCGTTGTCAAAGTCTAATCTGAAAACTACGGATGAATTGTTGATAGAGTTTGACTCTATCCAATAAGGATCATTGATTACATGTATGGCTACACCGTCTACATAGTAAACCTCACCCTTGCTTGTCATATGAGATACACCTGCAGGTAATTTTGCTATTGAGTTTCTTATAGTATTTACCATCTCGGCTCTATAGCTTTCATATTTGTCATACCATGCCTGCTCTCTTATATTGTAGTAGAATGCATCTATCTGCAATCCCTCAAAACCGTTCTCTGCAAGCTTTGTAAATGCGCCGCCGTGATCGCTGTGAGGATGTGATAAAATCCATGCACTTACTTCATTACCGAAACTCTTTATAGTTTCTACCAAGTGTGGCTCATCCTCCGGAAGACCTCCGTCTACTACAATAATCTTGCCGTTCTTTGTCTTAATGACAAAGCTCATCATCTGACTCTTTGTAGATGAGGTGAGCATATGGATTTCGGCACCGTTTAAATAAGTATCCGCATCTGCCGGTGCACCCATTACAACCTTAGGATACTTTGATGAACTCTTACCTATAACACCTGCAAATGATGTCATACTTGTACTAAGTACCATCAATGAACATAATGACGCCATCAGAATTTTCTTTAGAAGTTTCATTTATCCCCCTTTTTATTCTGTAATTCTAAGTTAGTATTAGTCCCTGCTTCAATAACCTGATTCACAATATATCTGGAGTTTTCCATGATATCATCTTCTCTAAAAAGCTGTACCTCAAGATCATACTTATCAAAGAGTCCGCCATAAGAGTTTTCGCTTGATTTTTCTATAGAAAAATCCTGAGTTGCGGCATAATCATTTACTGCTTTAATATATTCAGTTCCGTATGCCAATGCTTCATCATCACTGATTTCATTTGACAGTGACCATATAAGCAATACCCTATTTTCATCAGCCTTAAAAGCCATATCAATATAATCACTCATCGGGTATAGAGTTTTGTCATTGAATTGCTCTTCTGCGTCACTTCTTATTTGAGTCCAATCCAAAGTTATATTTTTTTGAGTTTCAAATACAGGCTCATCTACCTCTTTATTCATCGAGGAATCTCTGACGACTATATCCGAATTAGCACAGGCTCCTGAAGATAAGGCAAATATTATAGAAACAATTCCTATAATATGTCTTTTAAATTTAATCATACATGAATACCTTTCCTTAGACATTTACTAACTTTTTATATTATATCAAAGGGTTTTGTTTTTGTGTAGTGTTTTTTTGATTATTCCATTTTTAAGATATTTTTTTATATCTTGATTTATCGCTATAAAAATGTTATCATGTTCAATATCTTAGTAAATATTTTGATTTTGAACATTTGGAGGTGTTATGAAAAAATCTGATATTGATTATTTTGTCACTATAGTTCCTTTTTTTACTTGTGATATCACTTGTAATGTTATTTTTTTCATATTTCCTGCTCAAGCCGGAAATATACTGCACAAATAAGGAGCTTATTAAACAACAGCCTGGGAATATTTTACCTTATATTCGGTTTGTTTATATTCTTATTATCCATATATATTGCATTTTTCAAAAATACGGCAGTATAAAAGCTTGGGAGCGGTAAAAAGGAACATTCAAACTTTGCATGGGGCACTATGATGTTTACCGCAGGACTTACGACTGACATATTATTTTATTCACTGTGTGAATGGATGCTTTATGCAAATGAAGGCAGAATCAGTTCTCTGGGAGATACTACACTTTGGTCCGCCACCTATCCTTTATTTCACTGGGGACCTATTCCTTGGGGATTTTACGTTGTACTTGCATCATGCTTCGGCTTTATGCTTCATGTAAGAAAAAAAGAACAAGGGCAAAAATATTCAGAAGGACTTAGAGTACTTCTGGGTTCCAAAGTTGACGGTATTTGGGGGAAAAATTGTGGACTTGATAGCGGTATTTGCACTTATAGCCGGTACGGCCACTACATTTTCACTTGCCACTCCGCTTCTTTCACAAACAGTTGCCAAACTTTTCGGTGTTTCAAATAATAATATACTTACTATAGCTATTTTGATTGTGACCTGTATTATTTATTCCGCCTGTGCTTATCTGGGCATTGACGGTGTATCAAAGCTTGCATCCTGCTGTACTTATCTGTTCTTTGCACTTTTGATATATGTATTCTTCGGTGGAGGACATGGAAAGTTTATACTTGAGCTCGGTTTTACTTCGCTTGGAAACCTTGTTAATAATTTCTTTTCACTGTCCACTTATATTGACTCTACCGGGCAGACAACTTTTGCACAGGACTGGACAGTATTTTTACTGGGCGTACTGGATGGTATGGTGTGTAGCCACTCCGTTTTTTTATAGGAAGTATCTCAAAGGGCAGAACAATTAAAGAGGTTATACTTTAGCGGATATATATTCGGTCTTTCAGGTACATTTATGTCTTTTATAATACTTGGAAACTACGGTATTGCACTTAATGTGTTCGGACAGGTAGACTTATTAAAGATATACAATGAAAGTCAGAACCTATACCAAACCATAGGTGAAGTAATATCATCTCTTCCATTGCCTTTTATAGCAATGATACTTTTGATCCTTGCTATGATTACATTTTATGCTACTACATTTGATTCCATAACACTTGTAGTCGCATCTTATTCATATAAGGATCTTGAAGACAAAGAACCTTCAAAAAGATAAAAGCTTTTACTGGTCAATACTTTTGATACTGTCGCCTATAGGACTTATTTTTTCGGACAACTCCATGTCAAACCTACAGACTGTGTCCATTATCGCAGCATTTCCTATAGGAATTATAATGCTTTTTACTTATAATTTCATTCTTTAAGGATGCCGATATGTACCTTAACGGTAAGTGAAAATTTCGTGATTCCAAAACTCGCCTATGGATATGGAAAATCCTATGGCGAGTTTTTTCTATACTCAAAAATACTTGGATTTTTTTAGTCCTGCCTGAAATGATGTCTTTTATAGTAGTCTTGGGAACACCGGATCTTTTTGATAATTCATAGATTGTAATATTTTTTTCTCATAACATAATAATATAATTCTTTTTAGAAATTGCCTGTGATATATTCATATGCTCTCCGATTTTAGAAATGTATTTAAATTTAGAAATATACTTTTTATTCTATCAAAAAGAGCCGTTTTCACAGCTCTTTATATTTAGGCTCTATAATTAATGTTGGGGTTTGGCATTTGCCAATCTCAACATTTTTTTATTACTATAAATAAAAAAACCTCCAAGTCCCCAGTTCTCAACAACTACACTTGGAGGAGGTGTTCATATGAACGACCTAGCTAAAAATTTTAGGCATTTATGATGCGAAAGTCAAGCTTTAAATCTATAAATGATCATACTATTTCATTTTTATATTTACACTGATACAAAGCCCTCATATATGCCCACACTGTAACCTATCAACTTCTAAAGTACATGACTATAGGATGCAAAAAAATTAAAGATATTCCTCTTCATAATAAATCATGTATTTTATTTTTTTGAATAAGAGACGCTATCATTGTTCCGGATGCGGCAAGCATTTTTTTATGAATCTTATGATTTTATTGCTAAGTATCTGCATAGAACCAATAGATTAACTAAGTTTATTGCCGGTTCATTCTTTGATACACTTAATATTAAGCAAGTATCTATCCGAGCTAATGTTTCTTCTCATACAGTTTATAAGGTGCTTTCTACACTTAATAATTCATCTTCCAAAAATAGGTGAAGCTATTTCAATAGATGAGTTTAAGGGTAATGTAGGTATTGAAAAAAATATCAATCTATAATTGTTGATCCTATAAAACATAAAGTTTTTAAATGTCTTGTATTCAAGAAAAAGTACTTGCCTGGTTGAATACTTTAAATCACTTGATAAGTCTAGACGAATGAAAGTTAAATATTTCTCTTGTGATATGAATAAAACTTTCATAGATATGGCTAAGGTGTATTTTTCCCTAATGCTAAGATAGTTATTGACAGGTATCACTTCATCAAGACAAGTATACTGGGCTCTTGAAAACGTTAGAAAGAGAATTCAAAAAGAACATGGTCGCTCCCCTTAGGAAGTATTACAAACGTAGTAAGAGCTTAATTACTAAGAGAAAATCAAAACTACCTAATGATAGCAAATCTGCCCTTGAATTAATGTTAGAATACTCAGAAGATCTACGAAAGGCACATTTTTATTAAAGAGTTATTTGTTAATATACTTGAAGAGAACTCTTATTCTAAGCAAAGACAATTATTAAGAGAATGGCTACTTGAGGTAGAAAGTTCCGGTATTAAAGAATTTAAAAGCGACAATAACAGCATTTAGAAACAACTATTCGTATATCTTAAATGGTCTTAAATACAGACATATCTCAAAATGGACCAACAGAAGGCTTTTAATAATAAGATAAAAAGTACTTAAAAAGAATATCTTATGGTGTACGAAACTTTAAATACTTTAGGAATAGAATTTTTAATGGCAATGGCTTAAAAAAAGAACTGGGGACGAGGTTTATTTGTTGTACAAAAAAATATCAGATCACTATATGTATAGCAAATCCCTTATATTAGTAATATAAAACTATGAAAAAAATCACTAAAAAGAGTGGGTTGAAAAAAATCAACCCACCCCAACATTTGACAAAGAACCTATATTTAAAAATTAATTTTTTCCTCAACTATATATAAAGGACGGTCCTTTTGCTCGGCCAGTATAAGTCCCAAATATTCTCCTATTATTCCCACTATAAAGAAAAAGTACCGAGAACATAAAAGCATATCAAACATATAATTGTTGCATAACCGCTTGGTGTACCTACTCTTAAAAAAGATACAACAGTATAAATCATCATTATGATAGCCAAAAATGCCGCCATTCCACCGGCATACATTCCAAGTTTCAAAGGAAGATTTGAGAATGTCATTATAGTATTCATCGAAAATCTGAAAAGTTTTTTTATTGAATACTTGCTCTCGCCCGCATACCTTTTTCTTGCCTCATACTCTATATTTGTGGTATTGAAACCCTACATTCTGAACATAACCGCGAAGGAATCTTGTCTTCTCTCTGTAGTTATTTCTTAAAATGTCGGCAACCCTTTTTGATATTCCGAAGAAATCGGATGCATTACTTACAAGCTTCATATCACTTACTTTATTGATCACTTTGTAAAAGCCCGCCGATGTTATATTTTTCAATATACCTGCAGATTTATTCTCGGTTCTGACCATATTTATTATATCAAAGCCCGAATCAAATTTTCTAATTATTTCAGGCAGTAATGTAGGAGGATGCTGTAAATCGGAATCCATACAGACAATATAGTCTCCGCTTGCATAATCTATACCGGCAATCATAGCCGCCTCATGTCCGAAGTTTCTTGAAAAATGTATAACCTTCACATTCTCATCATCTCTTGATAATTTAAACAAAGTGCTTCTTGACCCGTCAGTACTCCCGTCATTTACAAAAATTATCTCATATGGATTATCAATTAATAGAAGAACCTTTATTGTCTCTCTGTAAAAATTCAAATAAAACTTCCTCTTCATTGTATACAGATACAATAATTGAAATCTTCTTACTCATATACTTCTATCTCCGTACTTCCATGCGTCGGTACTCTGTCAGCTTTTTGGAGGAGGTGTCATATAGTCTCCATAAACCAGCTGTAATACATTTTCGTAATCATCTATGATTGATAATGAAATATCTTCAAACTGAATTTTGATATATTTCTCATACCATCTGCTGTTTACCTCTATGTCGATATAATCCGGTTGATAATTACTGTAATACCAGGTGTTATTTTTTTCTGCCTTTATAAAACAATTTTTGAAATCTTATCCTGTATACGGAATAGAAATTTCATAGGTATTATTTTTACCGAAGATAGAGAAAAAAACAATATGGCAATTTTCATCATACCCTTATACTTCTTGAAATCAAGCTTCTTTCTATGTCCCATGGAAAGAAGATATATAAGCTTTTGAGTAAATAGTGTAAACCTTTTTTTAATGTTTTTCCTGTTCGGCAACTTATCTATTATAAATATATCAACCCAAAGATGATTGAGTTTACCTTCATATGGATCTTTTTATCCTGTTTTTTTATGTCTGATACTGGGCTTATAAATGATTCTTGGAGTAAAAATCATAAAAATACCTTTCCTCCTTGAAATTCATCAGGCATTATAAATTCCAGCTTATCCGATAATTCTCTCTTAACAATTTTTTTCTGAAAGACTCAAAATTAGCTCTTGTCATTGCAATATCGGCATCATCATCCCAAGGTATAAATCCCCCATGTCTGATAGCTCCAAGCAATGTACCCGAGTCCAAAGTATAGTTTATTTTTGTATTTTTGTACATATTCTATCTATTTCCTGTAAAATATATAGATTTGCTTTCTGCAAAAGCCAACATTCCGTAAGAATTATCCATTTATAGGCCTCTTTTCAAAAATATTTATATTTAAATATTAACTACATCATTCTACACTCTTTATACCTTACAAATCAACAGGAAACTACAATATTTATATCACTATTCAGAAAAAAATATTAAGTTTTTTTGACTTGATAATACCAAGTGCTTCTCTTGTCTTCTTCGGATTATGATATTGCAAGACTTTTTCAAAAGTCTCGTCGCTTTCATTCTCAAAAATTCTTTTGCCACTTCCATCTTCACTTCAAAGCTTTCCAAACGATACTTTGCCATTCTGAGCTCATTTCCGGCAGTAGAAATATTTCCTATAAATACCAGTAATACAAATACTGAGACCACCGCCTTTGCCAATGGTGACATACTTTGTTTCTCTTTATTTATATGTATTTTCATATATGCGAATGTCAATATCACACCTATAAGCCCCGCACCGAATTGAAGTGCATATCTTGAACTCATGGCATACAAAGGATTTAAAAAAATCCACCTTGTCAAAATAACCATGGCATGACTTAAAAAGTCCTGATACAAGCATAAGTATCGGGAATAATGTAGACTCGTATATTTTTATATTTAAAATTCAAATATAGAGCATACAGATAAAAAAATATAACTACAGCTCCTATAATACTTGTTATAAGAATACCTATTTCATATCTTTCCACTATACCGATACTTAAAAATATCTGATGCAAAAAGTATTTAACCCTGAATAAAACAAAATACACCGGATTTCTTCCGAATACGGCAGTCAGACTTTCTGTTGTTGCACCTGCATGTTCCGTATAAGAATTTGCATATGAATACATAAATGCAGTCAAGGAAAGTATCACAGGTATTGCGAGTGTAAACATAATTTTTATTCTTTTTTTCTTAATTGCGTATAAAACATATACAATTATCAAAAGTAACACCATATGCAAGTGAATATGAACCTGTCTGCAAACAGTATCGTGAACACAGGCAGAATAATATTTAAACAAAACTTTACTTTTTGTTTCCCTGTGTATATAAGAATCAAGTATGTAAAAAAATGCAGTGCAAACAGAAAGAATGTAAAAAAATGTACCCAACCTGTTCCGTTAGTAATCATTTCCCATTGAGAAAGTGAAAAAACCAGCAGCATTACAAGGATAAAATATCTGAGATTCAAATTTTTGTTCGCCATAAATATTCCGATTATAATTCCCATAAGTGAAAGGAATATAACTCCCAAAGCCATATCAAACATTGTTGAATATTTGAAAAAGGCTACATTTATCATTCTTTCAAAATATGTTATAGGCAATCTTGTAAGTACATCCTTGCCAAAATAAGGCTTCGGCGAAAACGGGTCCTTAAGGTAGGTATTTATTATCCTAATATAATCCGTATAGACCACATCAAGCATTGCACTTCTTATATATGCACTCAAATATATGGCTCGAAAAATAGGCATGAAAAAAACGCTAAAAACTTCTTCATTCACACACTCTCTAATCTATTTTTTTATATTTAAAATATAACTTAATCTGTCTTCGCCTCTTTGCTCTCGAAGCATCGGGCAGGTAAAAATTGCTCTTCAAATGTATATCTGTCAATGAATTCGGCGTAGTATCTATTTCATACTGTGTTATATTTGATATGAGATACAGCGTCTCCTTTTTCTCCATTGACTTCTATTTCTATTTCTTCATCTCCGTTAAGCTCACCTGGATACATTATCTCAAAGTGAATCTCACCGTTTTCTCCTGACATTACATTAAGTTTTGCCTCTTCGTCCGTCCAACCGTCCGAATAATGTCCGTATACATTTTCAATCTTTATATTTCTCAGAAAATCCGTTACATCCTGATATGAATTATTTTTTTCAAGTCTTCAGATAAAACTATCATATCGTCATCAATCTGCCCTATGGACCTGTAGCTTTCAATAAAGGTAACGATATCTTCTCTGATATTTTTGATCATAGCTTCTGAAAAACTCAAGTGAATCAAATTTGCTGAGTTTAAAAATCATTTTTTATTATAAAAATTCTTTTTATCGCTCAAGTCCTTACCATACTTATAATATGTTTCATCTGCCAGAGAATTTGCTCTGTTTTTGACCTATGAAAATATATATCTTATCATAATAACCTCTGTAATATATATCTGCTGTTATCATACAAAATGCCCATACAAAAAGTAACACTACAGCTGTAAATGATACATGGAAAAATCTTTCCCATTGAGGCTTTTTATCTTTTTACCGTTAAACCTTTTTACTATGATACTTTTTATCCACCCAATAAATATATGAAATCAATAAAAGCATAAATAAATACGGTGCATATACCCATCTCATCTCAACCCTTATGGTAACGGCGGATGACACCATACTTCCTATTATAAATCCTGCAAAGAGTAAAAATATTTTTTTATCCACGACAGTTCAATTTTTTTGCTGTATACCGCTATCGAGTAAATAAATTTTATTATAAAAGCAAATGCTACTAATATCCCTATTATAATAACAATCTTTAGTGCCGTATTTTACATTATGAAAATTTATTCCGTTAAGATGTTCAGGTCCGGTATTGATACCCTAAGAGATACAAAAATTTCAATTCTTATTGAACGGAAAAAAATCCGCAAGATTAAATGTCTCACTGACTTTTTGAACCTCCTGTACCCTCAGGGCACAAATGACTTCAGTGCAAGAAGTCTTATAAAGGTTATCATTATAAATAATGCTATAGATATCAAAGCATTTTAAAATTTTTTTCTTCTTTTTCCCGACAATTCTCGCAAATATAAGCATGGGTAAAAGAACCATAAATCTTTCATGTGTAAAGCAATTTAAAAAAATAAAATCCACATGCATAATAAAAATAAATACTTTTTTTCCGTTTTTTTGATATAATGATATAAAAAAATATAGCATAAGCAGTGCAAATACTAAGGCCATTGCCTCCATCACACCTAAAAACTGCCCTATATTATAATATGAAAATCTGGATATCAAAAAAACATTGCTGAAAGTGTAAATGCCAAACCTCTTGACTTTGCCATTTCTTTTTGCAAAGAAATACACCCCTATTGCTATAATTGCGACTATAATTATATTTATAGGTACTATAAGATAAATATTGTTTTTTTAAAATTCCCTGATATATCCATGCAACTATCCAGTATACCGGCCTGAATTTTTCTGGTATGTTCCGGAAATACATATTTAAAAAAATCCCACTCCTCTTCTTGTTGACCACATAAACAGGTCATCCTGATAGAGTCCTCTTATGCTCATTCCTGCATTTATCACAAATGCAATACCTATAAGAAGCATTGAAAGCAGAACATCCTTCAGATACTCATACTTTTCTTCAATTTTAATAATTGCCATAAATCCTCCTAAAAGTAAGCATTGTATGAATTTTGATAAATTTTCTTATAAATATTCGCAAAAAGGCTTCGGCAAGAAAAATATCAAACATTATACTTTCCTCTATCTGCCTTGAATTATCCATTATGCTTTTTTTAGTTGTAGCCTCGTCATGTATTCTATAGCAAATACCCGGTCTTTCAGACAGCACAATTCTTCCTTCAAGTTTAGAGAGCTTAATAAGGCACTCCCAGTCAAGTGCAAATTTAAGCTCCGATATAAACAAATCCTTAGGACAAAGTCTCTTATCATATGCACAGCTTGGTGCAATTATAGGATTACCGAATGTGATTGCAAGTCTTTTTACAAAAGATATATTATTTAAAAGCATTTACTCTAAGCGGTAATCTGAGTATTTTTTTACAATCTCCACCTTGCCGAATTGCTTTTATCTTGCCGTTTTTTTAATGTGATTGATGCTGTTGTAAAAAGAGTCATATCAGGATATTTTTTTCCTTATACTTAAGCAGGTCCTTAGTATAATTTTTAAATAAATATCGTCCTGATGCGCTATTGTTACCAGCTCCGTTTGCGCCGTATTATAAGCAAACTGCCAGTCAAATCCGATATTTGACACATTCTCAGGCTTCTTCTTATCATTTACAAACACATCTATATTATATTTTTTTGCAATGTTATATATATGATCGTTCGGTGTGGATGTGGCAATCTTTATATCTGATTTTTACAATCTGTGCCTTTAAGGATTTTTATACAGCTTTCTAAAAAAATTGTGATTCTTTATATGCGCAAATAACAAATGTATGTTTCATAACTTCCCCGTCTTTGCTACTTTCTTTTTTTATAATGTCCTTTATTATACCATGAAAAATACAGCCATTGCATTATGTCGGAACATTTAAAAAAATCCATGAAAAAGATTTTTTTCTTCTTCATGGATTTAAATTAAAAAGAACTTATCTTCTGTTTTTCCTGTCTTGCCCATCTGAAGTTCGGAACCAATTCCTGCCACTTACTTATACCTAAGATGCTCTTTGCAAAATCTGTATTGTCAAGAGTGTACTTTGACTTATCAATATATCTGTATACTGTCCAAAAGCTTTTCTCTTTGATATAGCCTGAATTTCATCTCCTACATTCATACTGCATGTCCAAAGTCCGAATGAAAGCCCCTGTCTTACCTCAAGCGGTGCATCCACCTGACGGCTTAAGATATATGCTTCAATATACGGATTTGAATCTACAAGGTAGTATGAGTATGCAAATCTGCTGACCTGCTCATTCTCAAGATTTCCTCTTGTAGGATTTGTGGCTGTAAAACCTTCCTCTGTAAGCATAATATGTCTTACGGAGCCGTCATGCTTTTTTAAAGTGCATCCTGTGCAAAAATAATCTGTAAAGCTTATTTAAGTTTGCAAAGTTTATTACAGGTGAATCAAAGCTGTCCTTTATCCATCCGGTCTTTTTGAGCATCATCCCAGAACTCAGGATCTGTCATAGGTGCCGGATATGGGTGATATGCAAGTCCCCAATCAATATCTCCATGCTCAAGTACAAGAGAATTGAAATTGTCTACTATCTGCTTTCCACCATATTTATTCTTATTGTTTATCTCATTATTCCAGTTATAATCAAGTGAATAGAATACTCTGTCTGTATAAGACGTAGACTTGATTGCATTGTAGAAAATTCTAAATGCCTTCTCATACTTTCTTGTATAACTTCTTACATCCATATCTCCGATATAGTTCCACTGCTGATTGTTAATCTCATTTCCTATTATCCAGTTTGATACTTTACCATGTGCAGTATTTTTTTCCGTTGTATCTTTCCGCAAGGAATGATGCTATAGCCTCAGTGGTCTCAGTGCCCTCTTTTTGATGAAGCATTGAACATATAGTAGAAAATGCTGGCTCTTCTCGGCATATTCGGATACATAAGCTCAGGATGAGCCTCATTATAACCGTTCAAAATAATAGCTGTAACAGTCATATCTTTTCCTGAAAAAGCACTTATTGTCTTATCATAGCTTTCTATAAGCGCCTTATTGAAATGATATGTCTTGCCGTTATAATTGTAATCTATACCGCTTCCTAAAATCTGGTTGAAGGCAATATTTGTAGATGCATGCTTTACACCGAGGTTAAAAGCATCATCAAGCATCTTTAGCTCGATCTGCAAACCTTTCTTTGATGCCTGTGCCTTGTACGCATCCGTATTTGCTGCAACAGCCTCAGGATTTGTAATATATTTAAGTGAACTTACCTGAACATATTTTGATCCGTCATAAACAGCAACCGCATAACTGTTGTACAATCTGCTGTTTTCACTGCCTTTATTAAGCTGATATGATTTTGTAACATTACCTGCACTTACCTTTTCAAGATAGTCGGTTCTGTTTCCGATTCCTTCCTCATACGGCTGTAATTCAAAAAGATAAAAAGTTACCGTCTGTACCTGCCATATCACCTGAATTATTCATAGTGATATCTACAGTAGATTTATTTTCTCCTATTACAACCGATTCAATATTTGATGTTGCACTAAGAGCATATGCATTACCATGTAATCCAAGTCCAAGCATTGTTACTATAGCTAATGCAGATGCAAGTTTTATTAAATTATTTCTTTTCATCTTGCCTCCTTCTTTATATATTATAACTTATTTACCAAAAAGCTTTGTTAATTTTTTTTTACATTTTTGTTATATCATAAGTAAGTCTGTTTGCCCTTTTTTTATTACAGTCTTATACATACCGTACTAAATATTTTCAGCAAAGATATGGCATTTATAAGTATAAACATGAATATGATATTTCTCTTGGTCTCATCCTTTATCGCTATCTTATTATTCCTACATATCATAAGAAGAGGCAACAGTACCGGAATAAAATATCTTCCGCTCACGCCTTCTATAAATTCCGAACTTATAGGAGTCCATGCTATAAGCATTGATAAAAGTACCAAAAATATGACAAAGAATATACTGATACCTGTAAGCACCCTTTCTTTTAACAACAGCTGCTTTTCTTTCGCCTCCCCGAAAACAGAAAATATCATGCCTATATTAAGTACCAAAAATCCTATATACGGAATCCCCACCACATCATCCGCATGTCCGAGATATGCTCCGAACATTGTCTTATGATAGTATTCAAGTTGCAAAAGCAATGTATTATAAAACAGCTTTACAGCCTTTAATTTATTATGCAATAAATAACCTATAGTGTAGCTCTCCTCACCTGCCCACTCAAGACTTGAAGTATTGCTTGTAGAATATCCTACTACTGTAGATCTGTTGACAAGATACATTGCAAACACCCATGACAAAAGTACCACCACTGCAGAAGCGAGAAAAAAAGCTATATTTTCTTTTTTTATCTTGCCGTCCACCTTACCTCTGAACTTAAACTTATACAGCGGTATACTAAAAAGCATTAAAAGCATAGGGAAGTAAACCATTTTACATGGTAAAACAAGTCCCGCAATAAGGGAAACTATGACCAAGTCTTTTATATCAAACTCCTTTTTTTCATGCGCCAAAAAAAACACATATGACACAAAAAAAATCATACTTGATATCATAACCGCATCATATGAATATGATGCCGCAAGCTCAATTGTAGTAGGAAGAAGGCTTACCAAAAAAATAAATTCTTTAAACTTTGGCAGGAAATATATACCCAGAGTACCAAATAATATAAATAAAATAAGATTTGCCATTCTTCCAAAGAGTACAAGATAAATGCTGTTAAGCCCCATTATTCTGGCTACAGTGATACCCGTTGCAGGTAAAAAATATACACTCGGTATTGTATTTACAGGCGCGTGTAACGACTGGGCCTTTTCGTAATTTTGGCCACTAAAACTAATATAAGTATTATTCGTCGACTATCCCCTTTTCCATAAAAAAACTTTATAAGATGTTTCTTCAAGTTTGCTTGAAATAATTTTTCCCATAACTTCCCTCCTCAGGTATTAAAACTTTCTCTTCTTCACTTTTTACTTTTTATCAAAAGTGTACTCTCCGTCTACATCTTCTATCCAAAGATCCTGTGCTCTTATTATTACATGTCCGTCTTTAACGGTTGCCTGTTTCCCAAGCATCTTATTTGATATTTTATAGGCAGAAATAAAATGTGCTATCTCATCAGGCGCAGACATGGCAGGAAAAAAACGTACATAAATCCAATTCCGAATATAAGCATTACAAACGGATATATCTTCACTATACTGAATTTTTGTAATATTCAAATATATTCCGGATACGAGTATCAGTAAAAGAGTCGCCACAGATAATATAATATAGCTCTTACTTAAAAAGTAATCACTTGTATGTGATACTCCAAGTTTTACATACAGTCCTTGAATATAAGCGATTACAATAAATCCTACTATGCAACCAAATAAATAGATGACTTTTTTTCATAAACTCTCCAAATAATGCTTGTACTTTTTTTATAAATAGATATTACACTGTAATTACTACTATTGTAAAGGAGGTTATTATGGCAGGTTTAAAAAGTTAATGTTTTTGGGCAACTGTTGCAGTGTCATGCAGCGCTGGAGTGTCATATATACTGAAGTATAAAGAATATCAAAGAGAATTGGAGGGCGAATTCAATGATTTTGAAGACGAACTTTCAGATTATAAAACAGAAGATGCTACCGCAAACAGAAAGTATACAGCATTAAAGTCTACTACAGATGAATTCGTTACGGCGACAAAGGATACCGCAAACAGTGCAAAAAGGTATGGCAAGTGCGACTAAGGAAATGTTAAAGGATGTGGCAAATATTATTACAGATAATGTTTCTGCAGCCGGTGATGTGGCAAAGGACAATGCAAAGCCTTTGTTTGAAAAAGCTAAATCAAGTGTTGAGCCTGTAGTTGACAAGGCTAAAAAAAGCAACTTGACAAATTCGGAAAAAGACGCCAAAAAAATCCGATATCATTGAAAACGACCTTGATTCCGATGTGGAAGTTGAATTCTATGAAATGGACTCCGATGAGGACAAGAAAGACTTGGCACAAAAAGATTGATGATATTTTTAGAAAACAGTAAAGATAAGAATAAAAAAAGAGGCCTTAGGCCTCTCTTTTTTATCTGTCCTTAAAAGGTGTATATTCTTTTAATTCTCCCACATACTTTGTTGCAGGTCTCATTATTCTTCCGTCATAGAGTTTGTTTTTCCACATTATGGGCAACCCAACCTATATTTCTTGATATAACAAATAAAGGTGTATATAAATCCTCAGGAATACCAAGCATATTATATGCAAATCCTGAGTAAAGGTCTACGTTTGAAGAAATTGTAGTTCCCTTTCTCTCAAATACCACTTTCTTTACAGTCTTTTCAAACTCTTCATAGAAGTGATACTCGTCCAGTCTGTCCTTATCTTTTTGCTACAGTCTCACAGTACTCTCTTAAAAAGCTCGGCTCTCGGATCTGTGATAGTATATACAGCATGACCGAATCCGTATACAAGTCCGCTGCAGTCATAGAAATCTTTATCAAGCAGTCTGTTTACGATATTTCTTATCTTCTTTTTCATCTGTAGTTATACCTATTTCATCCTTTATCGCCTTCATCATCTGTACGACTGAAATATTTGCACCGCCATGTTTTTGGTCCCTTTTAGTGATCCTATAGATGCTGCTATAGTTGAGTAAATATCCGTACCTGTGGATGAAACAACTACATTGGTGAATGTAGAGTTGTTACCGCCGCCATGGTCTGCATGAAGAATAAGTATTGTATCAAGAAGAGCCGCCTCATTCTTTGAAAATTTCCGATCGACTCTTAACATCTGCAATATATTCTCAGCCATTGAAAGCTTCTCGTCAGGATAATGTATTATCAAACTGTCATTATAAAAATAATGTCTCTTTGCCTGGTATGCATAGCACATGATAACAGGAAGTGATGCCGATATTCTTATACCTTTTACAAGAGTGGAATAAACATCCACGTTGTCAGGTTCCTCATCATAGTTGTATAGAGTAAGTACAGCATTTTGAAGCACATTCATCAAATTCTTTCCGGGATTTCTAAGAAGCACACTTTCAAAGAAGTTGCTTGGCAGTGTATACATACTTCTGAATACCTTTGAGAAATTGTCAAGTTCCACTTTATTAGGCAAAAATCCGAATAAGAGTAAGAACATTACTTCCTCATATCCTCTTGTGGACTTTGCACTTCCGTTCACAAGATCGTTTAAGCTGTAACCTCTGTAGTAAAGCTTACCGTCTACATTTGTTTTTACACCGTCTATTATATCGTAGCCCACTACATCGGATACTTTTGTAAGGCCTACTCTTACTCCTGTACCGTCTTCATTTCTAAGTCCTTTTTTTACATTGAATTCGCTAAAAAGTCCGTTCTTAATTTCATTATAATTTTGGCTCTTTCCGAATTCCTGTGCCAAAAAGCTGTCAATATAATTATCCTTCATTCTATAACTTACCTCTGATTCTTAAGTATTCCAGTATCAAATCCACACCCTGTTCAAGTGTAATCTTTGATGTATTCAGAGGAAGATCGTAATGTGTCATATCATCCCACTCTTCGCCTGTATAATACTTGTAATACTCTTTCCTGATTCTATTGTTTCTTTGCACTCTTCTAAGTGCTTCCTTGGCATCAACTCCGTCAACTTCCATTACTCTGTCAACCTTTTTGAGAGATCGGCATATACGAAAAAGTGAAATAAAATCATCTTCTCCTGCTGAACTGAGTACAAAATCCGCACATCTACCTATAAGTATACAGGATTCGCTTGCTACCAGCTCTCTTATAACTTCGCTTTCAAACCTGAAAAGATTGTCAGGTGAAACGATATCATCTCCTATGGACGGCTTATTATTTGCATTCTTTATTCCGCCTATTATCCTTTTGTAAAATATTATGCCCCGGTCTTTCGTCATTCATTCTGAAGTATTGTTCTCCGACAGCCGAATGTTCAGATGCCATCTTTTATTATTTCATCATCATAATACGGTATTCCAAGTTTCTCTGAAAGCTGCTGTCCTATTATTCTTCCACCGCTTCCATATTCTCTGTTTATGGTGATAATAAGTTTCTTATCCATAGTCCCCTCCTATTTGAATTTACTAATTAGCCAACATCATTCTGTCATTGGCAAACTCACCATGCTTGCCTCTTCAAATTTTTTCTCAAAAGATCTTCAACTTTAAGTTTCTTTTTTTCTTCACCGCTTACATCATAAATGACTCTGCCCGAATGCATCATTATAAGTCTGTTACCTATATTGAGGGCATCCTTCATATTATGAGTTACCATCATTGCGGTAAGATTTTGCTCAGCCACAATCTGCTCTGTAAGATCAAGTACAGTCTTTGCAGTCTGCGGATCAAGTGCCGCCGTATGCTCATCTAAAAGTAAGAGCTTAGGTTTTTTTAGTGTAGCCATCAAAAGCGTCAACGCCTGTCTTTGTCCTCCTGATAAGAGTCCTACCTTTGATGTCATTCTGGTTTTGAAGTCCAAGTCCAAGTTTTGCAAGTATTTCCTTGTAAAGCTCTTTTCTCAGATCTTTTTTTATTCCCCAAGATAATCCTCTTTTTTCTCCTCTTCTGAAAGCAAGTGCAAGGTTTTCATCTATCTGCATTCCTGCACTGGTTCCCATCATAGGGTCCTGAAAAACTCTTCCGATATACTTTGCTCTCTTATGTTCAGGCATTCTTGATATATCCACACCGTCTATTATAATCTGACCGCCGTCAATAGGATATACACCTGCAATCATATTAAGCATTGTTGACTTACCTGCACCGTTTCCTCCGATTATTGTTACAAAATCTCCCGGATTTAACTTAAGTGATAATTTATTTAAAAGCTTTCTTTTTCATTTATTGTACCTATATTGAAGGTTTTACTGACATTTTTTAATCTCTAACATCTTATTCTCCCTTCGGTGAATAGGCTCTCTTTGCCCTTATTTTTGCACTCATTACAGGTACGGCAAGCGCAAGTGCCACTATAATTGCAGAAAGCATCTTCATATCGTTAGCATCCATTCCAAGCTGTAATACAATACCTCTGATTACAAAGTACACGATAGAACCTACAACAGCTGCCGAAAGTTTCATCCAGAAAGATATTACTTTACCGAGTATTACCTCACCGATTACTATAGCCGCAAGTCCGATTACTATAGCTCCTGTTCCTGCATTAATATCGGCATACTTCTGACTTTGTACTATAAGGCCTCCTGAAAGACCTATAAGTCCGTTGCTTATCACCAAGGCAAGAAGTTTTGCATGACCTGTATTCACTCCGAGAGCTCTGATCATAGCTTCATTATTTCCTGTCGCTCTGAGCGCGGAACCAAGCTCCGTACCGAAGAACCAGTATAAAATCATTATAATAAGTACAATAATAATTCCACCGAGGATAACACCTGCTACTGCATTACTCATTCCTGTAGCATCTGTAAGCCATGAGAATATGGTATTTGTCTTTAAAAGCGGTATATTACTCTTTCCCATTACTCTAAGGTTGATAGACCAAAGAGAAATCTGTGTCAAAATACCTGCAAGAATCGCTGGTATTTCAAATATTGTATGTAATGCTCCTGTAACAAGCCCGGCAATCATTCCGGCAAAAGTTGCAAAAAGAAGCGCAAGTAAAGGATTCATGTTGAAGTTTACAATCATGACCGCACATACACATCCTCCAAAAGCAAAACTTCCGTCCGCTGTCAAATCCGCTATATCCAGCAGTTTATAGGTAATATATACCCCAAGCACCATTGCTCCCCAAAGTATTCCCTGTGCAACGGCACCTAACAGTGCTGTAAACATTTATACCTCCAAAAATTATATTATATTTCAATTTAAGCTTTCATTATTTTTATAATATACCATAAATTACTGCATTGAAATACTTGATGTGTCTATTCCAAGCTCTTTTGCAACCTCTTCATTTATTGTAAGTTTGCATTTATCCTTTGGCAAATAAGCTATAGGAATATCTGCAGGTGACTTACCGTTTAAAATTTCAACAGCCTGTTCTCCTGCAAGCTTACCAACCTCAAAGTAATCAATACCGTATGTTGCCAAAGCACCGTTTTTCCACATGGTAGCCTCCGCTCCTATTATAGGAATCTTATGCTCTGTAGTGGCAATCATAGCTACTGTTGTCATACCTGCCGCAATAACATTATCTGTAGGTACATATATAGCATCTACCTTACCTACCATTGACTCAACCACTGTCTGAATCTCATTTGAACTTGAAACTGTGTACTCAACTCCGGTAAGTCCCTTCTCTTTAAGGGCATCCATAGCCATTTCGGCCTGTAACTTGGAGTTGGCCTCAGCTGTACAATAGAGTATGCCTACATTCTTTGCCTCAGGTAACAGTTTTGTTAAAAGCTCAATCTGATCCGCTACCGGAGTAAGATCCGAACTTCCGGTAACATTTCCTCCCGGTGCGTCATTGCTCTCCACAAGTCCTGAAGCTGCAGGATCTGTTACTGCCGTTATAACTACCGGAATATCTGTAGTGGCACCTGCTACCGCCTGTGCTGCAGGTGTAGCTATTGCCAGAATCAAATCCTTCTTATCATTTACAAGCTTGTTTGCGATAGTCTGTGCAGCCGACTGCTCACCGCCGGCATTTTGCTGCTCAATATCCACTTCAATACCTGCTTCTTCAAGCGTCGCTACAAAACCTTCATTTGCTTTATCAAGTGCAGGGTGCTGTACATACTGCAAAACTCCGATTTTTTTTGCATCGGCACTTACTTCTGATGAAGAATCAGCCTTGCCGTTTGTATTATCCGCTTTTGATCCGCATGCCATAAGGCTTGCTCCAAGGAGCATTGCCATTGCTATTGTCAAAATATTCTTTTTCATAAACTTTCCTTCCATATAAATAAAACTTATTATGCAAGGGATTATACTATATCTGTTTTTTTACGTCAATACCTTAAGGCTTTTAAACATTAAAACTTTAAAAGCAATAAAGTTCTTTATATTCTCAATATTTTTTTAATCCTTCTTCGTAGCCTTCATTATACAGCTTTTTCAAGTTTTTACACTACTGTGCTCAAGCCTTTTGTACTGTAACCTTATTCTGCGGTCTGATAATTAAAAAGCTTACCGTCTTTAGCAAGCTCTTCCATTTCTTCCTGCATCCTATTGTATCTCTCAGGCACAGTCATTAATTTTTTTCAACCAGATTCGGCAGTGGCTTAAAGTATCTTTTTATATATACTTTTCATTTATCTTATTTACAGGCTTTTTTTCCTATAACCCTCTTCTCTTGTAAGTACTACTATTGCTTTTTGAATAACCGACATCAAATGCTCTTTTATATGCAATTGAGGTTGATATACCTCCGTCAAGATATTTCCTGCCTTCCACATCTATCATCTTTGACATTACAGGCATGGATGCCGAAGCTTTTACTGCCGATATAATATCACTGCAATTATTTTTTTATCAAAAAAATCTGCTCTCTCCGGTTATTACATCTGTAGCTACAACTTCATATTTTTTTCGCCTTGTCATTAAATGATTCCCAATCAAAAAAATATCGTATTTATTTGAAATATCATCAAATAAGAAATCGAAGTTAAATATTTGTCTGGATTTGAACATATTTTTTTATAACTTATATATCTCTTATCATGCAGGTATTTTTAAATTGATTCTCTTTGATCTGCCTCTTTGCCTTGAAATATAGTTCATCCCGTTCATCGAACCTGCAGAAACTCCGTTCACATATTCAATATATACTTCATTATCAAGCAAAGCATCAAAAACACCGGCTGTAAACAGCCCTCTTAAAGATCCGCCTTCCAGACACATTGCCCCTTTTAATAATTCCATCTTTCTACCTCCATATCTTAATATTAGCACCTTGATTGTAATTACTCAATCTGTTAAAATCTAAGTTATTCTGATTTTTTTGTAGAATATAACAATGAATTTTTATAAAAAAACATATTAAAACGGAAGGTAATTTATGGCGGAAAAAAATTAGCGAAATCACTCATAGGAATGATGGGCGGACTGCTGTCTCTCAGCTTCGGAAAGCAATTGATAGTATTTATTATATCAATGCTTCCTATTTTGGAACTCAGAGGCGGACTTATAGCGGCTTCTCTTCTAAAGCTTTCACCGGTAGAAAGTTATGTTATAGCAATTGTAGGGAATGCCATACCTATTCCTTTTTATTGCTTTTTAATTAACAAAAATCTTAAGTGCTATGGAAAAAAATCTAAATTTAAGCTTTTTAATAAAATGCACTCATTCCTACATAAAAAGATTATGAAAAAAACAAAGACTCTATAGAAAAAAATATGGATTCTGGGGGCTTGTTATTTTTGTAGGTATACCTCTTCCCGGCACAGGTGCCTGGACAGGTGCAATAATAGCGCATTCCTTGAGATGAACAGAAAGAAAGCCTTTCTTGCAATCTGCTTAGGTATGCTTATGGCAAGTATTATAATGATGATTATATCATTCGGCGTAATATCAAATGTTGTATAAAAAAGGGCTGTTAACCGTAAACTCCTACGATTAACAGACCCCTTTTTATTGTATAGGTCCGTTGTTTAAAACCAGAGTATCTCCCTCACAAAGAATCGTCTCACCGTTTGGAATAATAAAATCATCCCCTCTTATAATAAGCATTACAAGTGCATCAAGTTCCCCTGAAAGTTCTGAAAGTGTGTGCCTTTTTGAGAGTAATTTCTTTGTTAAAACAAGCTCGGTCATATTGTAATATTCTTCAAAGTCGATAGACTTTGCGGCAAGAACTATAGTATCACCACAGCAAAGTATAGTTTGTCCGTTCGGAACTATATCTTCTCCCTCTCGCTTAATTAAAACCATCAATGTATCCGGTGGAAGGTTTAAATCACTTATACTTTTACCGCACCAGTTTTTGATTTTTCACCGACAGTAAGCTGAATAAATTCTATAGGTATCTCATCTCCACTGTAATCCGAGAAGGTTTTCATTACATCATAGCCTTCATCAATCATATTAATTTTTCTTTGATATAAACGGAAGCAGACTTCCCTGTAACAGTATCGAAAATAATACTATAAAAAATACATTATTGAATATATCATAATTTGCATTGGTATTTAATAATGCCGTAATTGCAAAAACTATTGAAGAAGCTCCTCTAAATCCCGACCATGAAACAAGAAATATCTGATTCCATGCGACGTTAAAAGGTTTCATAATTATTGTAATAACAAGCGGTCTGACAACAAATGTTATAAAACATGCCAAAAGCAAATCCTGTACCTGCAACAAATAAAAGTCTTGACGGATAGACTAAAAAGTCCAAGAAGGAAAAAAATATCAGTATTTGCATAATACCCGTTATTCCGTCAAAGAACGGAACCAAATCTTTCTTTCCTCTGATATCTGAATTTCCAAGGATAATACCTGTGATATATACACTCAAATATCCGTTTCCGCCGACCACAGTAGGTAGTGAATATGAAAGCAGTGCAACGGCAATTACAAGCACCATATTAAATCCCGGTGTGTTTATAATGAATCTGTTTATCAAATATCTAAAAATAAAAGCAATTAAAACACCTGTCAATGCTCCCACAAAAAGCTGTAAAAACAGCATACCAAAAACGCTTCCGACCGTTATACTTCCCGATATCATAGTCACTGCAATCATCGTAAGCATGTAGGCAAAAGGATCGTTACTTCCGCTCTCCACTTCCAAAATAGATGCGGTATTATATTTAAGATTCAGATGTCTGTCTCGTAATATTGAGAATACACTTGCGCATCTGTTGAAGAAATTACCGCACCTGTAAGTACCGAGTTTATCCATGAAAATTTCAGGACAAAGTAAGCAAACACAGCTACAAACATTGAAGTAAGCACTACTCCGACACTTGACAGGAGTCCTGCCTTTAAAAGTACGGGCTTTTGCCTCCTTGATGTTTGTACCGAAACCTCCGTAAAACATTATAAAAGATAAGTGCGAATGAACATATAGTTTCTGCCTTTTTGAAATCATCAAATCTGATTTTTAAATATGCCTTCAGACCCGAATACCATTCCCAGCAAAAATAAATGCTAAAAGTACCGGTACACCTATTTTTACTTGTTATAAGATTCAGTACTATACAAAGTAAAATAATAAATGCTACAATAAGCAAAAATATGATTCATCATTATATTTCCTCTATCTCATTTGAAAAGCAGCTTTTTTTACTGTCATCACATGCCGGTCCCATCGGATAGACTTTTATTAAAAGTGCATTCTTCTCTCCGTTTAAAAACAGTTCTCTGACATATTGGTAATTTCCGTATTTTTTTCCCTTTACTATATCCCTCTTATGAGATTTTGAGTAATAAGTCAAAAGTCCTGTGGCAAGTGTTTTCTCCCACGCGGATTCATCCATATATGTATACATAAGTACAGTATGATCTATATAATCCTGTACTATCACCGGAAGCAGACCTTCACTGTTTAATTCCAAATCCTTCCACTCAAAGTTTGTTTTTTTCCGTTATAAATTCTTGCATCTATTTGTTTCATTTATGTCTCCTTTATATCCAACTTTTTTTCAATCCTCTTTTAAGATTCCTTACTGAGATATAAGCTAAGGCTCTCTAAATAATGCACTATAATATCACCTTTTTTAGGTATCAAATACTCCTCATCAAGCTCTTCATATTTAAAACTTTTTTTACCGCCTGTATTCATCCTGTCAAAGAAAAAAATTTCAAATCCTTTAGCTGGCAAATATATTATCTTATCAAGTGATTTAAAGAAAATAATAAGAAAAGCTATACCTCCCTGCTTCTCAAATTCCTCCATGAACTTAAACTGGTGCTCATGCACATTTGCAAGTGAAAAACTTGTGCTCGCACATTCTTTTGGCATCAAAAGCATACAGGTATTCCCTGAACAACTCCTATATAATCAACCGTAGACTTTTTCTCAAAATATGCCAGAGTGATATGCCTTGTACTTTTATCAATTTCTATCGGGGTAATCGGTGTAGGAATCTTTTGAATAAGGGCGAGTCCGCTTTCTCTATACTTTTCATTTGAATAGTTGATATACTCTTCCAGTGCCGAGCCCCTAAGGCCTCTTGTTTTTCCAAGTACCCATCTCCTATCACCTTTCTGAAATCATTATTATATGAAGCCTCAAAGCACTTTTCCCTTTAAAGCTTTAAAAGTATCCGTATCTGAAATATCGCTGTTCGGATATACAAGCCTGAATGAATGTAAAAGCTGAGATTTTATACCATACTCTCTTTTAAACTTTTCATTCACCGATTTATCTCCGTATTTAAAATCCCCTATTATAGGATGTGATATTGAAGATAAATGTGCTCTAATCTGATGAGTTTTTCCTGTTATAAGCTTTACCAAAAGTAATGTAGCATCTTTAAAATAATCAACTACCTCATACTCTGTTTGTATAAACTCCGCACCTTCAAAAGACTTCTCTTTTACAGTAACTTTATTGGTCTTTTCATCCTTATAAAGCCATGCATTAATACTACCGGGTTTTTCCACTCTGCCTTTTACCACAGCCAGATAATATTTGCTGACAGCCTTTGTTTTTATCAATTCATTATTTACTCTTAAGCCTTCCAAAGTCTTTTCCGCATACCATAAGTCCTGAAGTGTTTCTGTCAAGTCTGTTGCATATTGAAGGCTTGAATGTATTTAACGCCTTAGAATCAAATTCAAGATAATCAAGCAAAAGATCGTTTACCGATATATCGTTTTCATATGCTTTTTGTGATAAAAGACCTGCAGGCTTATTTATTATAACAGTATTTTTCATCTTCATATACTATATATGATTTAAAAAGTTTCTGTACTTTTTTTATCGACTTTTGGATTTTTTTCTCTAAATCTTTTATATCTCCGGCCTTTTTTTCCTGAAAGCTTTTCAAAACTTTCATCTGAAAACCAAAAGCTTGATACTTGCCCCCGGCCAAAGCCTTTCCTTACCGTCAGCCTTTTTATCATTTAAAGTAATATTCTTTTTTTCTAAGCATCTTAAAAAAATAAATCCGGTATTTGCATTTACAAATATTTTTTCCAAAACCCTGTCAAGCCTTTGTCCGCTTTCATTTTTTCCTACAATTATTTCAATCATTATACTGAAAGGCTTTTAAAGATAGCCCTTATCTCATCTAAATTTTTTTGTCATCCGCATCTTTACTTTTGAACAAACTTTTTTATTTCATTAAAGCTGTCACAGATCTTCACACTGACCTTGATACCGCCTATTTTCATTCTCTCTTTGATAAATTCCTCGGTTTTTGATTTATCCGCCTTGTTGGAGAGAATACCGAAGATTCTTTCTTCATCAATATATATTATATCAAGAGGCATTACCTGCTCCTTCATGGTAAGGATTATATCAAATAAAAAATGCTTATCATCAAGATATTCCTTTATCTTCTCATATTCAAAAGATTTATACTTAAACACCACTAAGAAAGGTGACAAAAGGTTTGCCATAGGAAGTACCATAAGTATGGATGAAACCAGAAGTATCCTTGAAATATCGGCATTCTTTGTAAGCTTTGAAGATATAAAAAAAGCAAAAAGTATAATAAAAAAACAAAAACCTATAATTATTCCATTTTTTTATTTTTAAAAGTATTTTCTGTATCCGTACTCTCCTTTTTTTCTTTGTCATAGCAATTCCCTGTAGTCATCTATATAATAATCCGCCAGTTCCTTTTTTTCTTTCTCTAACCTCTTTTGAGAAATCATCCTCTATTGCACATACCTTCATTCCTGCGGCTTTTTCCGGCGATAACACCTGCCACCACATCTTCAAATACAAGACATTTTTCAGGTCTGACTCCAAGAAGTTCTGCCGTTCTTAAATAAACATCAGGCGCAGGCTTCCCTTTTTTTACCTCATCAGATGTGGTAATTACCTCAAAATAATCTTTCATATTTAAAGAATTAAGTACCGCATCCACCAGTTTTTCTGTTATTGCTGGTTGCAATTCCCATTTTGATTCCTCTTGACTTTTAAATGTTTCAAAAAGCATGTGCATCCCGGCTTTTCTTTCACTTCATACTTATATTTATCCAGCGCCATATCTTCCCAGTCCTGAGAGATCTTTTTCCACACTGTCTTTTATACCGAACTTCTTTTTAAAATAAACCGCTGTTTCATGAAAGCTTATTCCTTCTATTTCATTTTTTTAAATTGTCATCGTATTCAAATCCGAATCTTTCCAAATACTCGGCATCTATCTCAGGCCACATCCACATGGAATCTACCAAAGTACCGTCCAGATCGAATATGCATGCATCTATATCTTTTATCATAAACTACCTAAATCCGTATTCTCATCTATAAGCTCGGGATGTTCCTTACTGTAAGCTGTTATAACCTTATTCACTTTGCTTATCACTTCACTTCCCAAACTCATGTAAAGTTTTTTTATCTCCTACTATATAAAAATTCCTTCTTTGCTCTTGTAGTCGCAACATTCATCATATTGGCCTCGCTTACCGCCCAGCTTGTCGCCCCCTTACTGTTTGTATCCGCTCCAAGCACCATAAATACTATCGGGGCTTCCTTACCTTGGAAGGTATGGATAGTTCCGATATTTGTGGCTTTTCCGTTTTCTCTTCTTGAAAAGCCTATTTCATCGAGCTTTCTTGCCAGTCTGTAAGCAACATTTTTAAAAGGAGATATTATATAAATAGTGTCACTCTCATTTTTTTATCCAATATCTTAGGATTTGACTTTGCCATATCCTGTATCTTTTTTTAGAAGAAAATCTCCCTGTTCTTCAACATACTTATCTACAGCCTTACCTTTTATATCGTACCATCCGGTCTTTCCATAGCCCTCATTGCCCTGTACCATAAGGTTTTGATAAGATATCTCATTTGATATGGTAAACATAGGATATTTACAGCGTCTGTGTACCCAAAGCGGAATACCTATCCATGAATCCTTTTCCTCTTCTCCCTTTGTGTAAAAACCGTATTGACTTGCGGCATCCACCAAAGTCTGTACTGAAGCTGACTCCGACAAATACTTTTCACTTACATTATAGCTTTTTTTGAAAGCAGTGAAAGCAAACCACCGTCCAAAGTAAGCACCGGCTTTATCTGGAAAGGATCTCCCACTACCATAATATTTTTTTGCTTCTGAATATCGCACCTACTGTCGCCTGTGGGAGAGCCTGTCCCGCCTCATCTACAAATGTATGTCCCAGAACATTCTCGTCAATATTTTTTAGCATTCTTGAAAAGCTGGCAAAAGTTGAGCTGATAACAGGAATGGTAAGGTTTATCCAATTCAAGAGATGTTAATCAATCTCTTATTTTCCATATATTTACTTTGGTTTCTCCATATGCTTACAGCGACTTTAATGTTTTTTTCTGTTTTTCATATAAAAACTGCTTTCTTACACCTAAAGCCGATACAAAAAGCTTAGACTGTTCCACTCTGTAGTTTTCATCAAACCATGGATTTGAGAGCTGAAGCTTTTCATAGTCACTACCAAGGTCAAGTCCCTTAGATATAATTGTATTATCAGCATCAAATTCACTTATTATCTGCACATATTTTTTTCTTTTTCTGTTATTTAAGTTTTTGCTTCCAAGCTTCATACTGAGTATTCTCATTATCTGCCGCATTCCTTTGAGTATCTATAGATTTTTTTCAGCTCATTTATTTTTATTTTTGAAGCTCATTTTTCAAGCTTTCTGTAGGTCTCATCTTCATCAAATAATGCCTGCAATTTATTTTTGCAAAAGCATTTAATTCATTTGAAAAAGTTTTTTGTTTTTCTCGGAATTAAATATAGATGAGAAGAATCCCGGTTTTTTGACTCCGCTTTGCTTCAAAAAAAGCATTTTTTTGATTTGCAATACTTCCTGAAAGTTCTTCTCTTTTTCTTTTTAGTACTGTTTAGTGAACTTGAAGCCTCATCAAGGCTTACAATTTTTCTCATTTACAGACTCTTTAGCTTGCTCTCTTAATACAGAAATCTTTTTCTTCTCTCTTCATCCTCATTTAATAAAGTATTATCGATTTTATTAAGCTCAGACTTTTGCATTATAATATGCACTAAACTTATTTTTGTAAGCTTTTTTTGCATCATTTCTAAGACTTAATACTTTTTTTATATTGAACTTTAAATTTATTATAAATTTCATCATCGGACTCATACTCATTTTCAAGACAGTTTATTATACATTCAATCCTGTTAAGTATATTGGTCATATTGTCAGACTTACCGCCCTCAAGGGAAAAAAAGATCCCCAGAATTTTTTTCTTCACCGGTATCCTCAAGTATCAGTTCTTTTTACTCTTTCCGTCTTCCTTTACCCAATTTTTCTTTTTACATTCTTGTTTGCAATCTCTTTAAAAATAATCTATAGCCTCAAGCTCAGGTAAAATATTTTCATCAATACCCTCTTTTTAGAGGCAGTTCATTTACAATATTTTTGCACCGCACCGTTATTTGAGCTTGCAACAACTATATTGTTTTTTGCAATACTTTCAGGAAGCTCACCTATTGAAGCTTTATCAAAATATCTGGTTAATTCACTCCCCTTAATATTTTTTTCAGAAAGTCCGCATATACTAAACGCCTGCTCTACGATAAGTTGTGCAAATATATCTTTTTAAAAGTGTAGTCTTACCCGTCCCCGGAGGTCCGTTTACACTTCTCATTTGATTATTGTCATACCCTATAGTAAGATTTACAGCCACCTCTTGCATAAAAAGAGCGCAAATTTTTGTATTGCTTGGAAATCTTCCGAGAGGATAATTTTCAGGACTTAAAATCTTTTTCAAACTCTGTCTTATTAAACCAAGAAGAATCTTTTTGCTGTCCAAATTTTTTTCTTCCCGTTGTTTTTGCCATACAGGTAATCATTCAGATTTTTTTATTGTCCATTCTCTTAGCCTTTGTCAAATCGTCTACGAAAAATGAATGAAGATTTGTGGCGTCGGTTTCAATATTATTTAAAAGCTGTACTCGACAGTTCTTTAACTCAATTCCGTATTTATTTAAAAACAGTTTCAACAGCCTTATCAAATTTCTCAGGATTATCTTCACAGTTTTCAAATCTTTGTTTCAGTTCATCATTTAAATCCTCTTCAAACTTATGAAACTCAGACTCTGTAGGCACTTTTTCTATAATATCTCATATATGCGCTTGCACTGAAAAACAAATTATCCTCAATATAGCGCAAGCCCTTGTCAAAAATACAGTGCCATACTGAATTTATCACCGTAATTGATATCTCCCTCAGGCTTTGCTATTCCATATGTTTTTCCTAAGAAAATCCACTACCTCTGTAAAAGCAAATATATCCAGATAGATTACAAAACCTGAATTCTTATATCTTCTGATATTCGATTTTTTTCAACCAATGAATTAAAATAATCATAGTATTTTTTTGTCAGTCAAATCATCAAGTCTAAGATTCTTTTTTTATCCTTCAGACTTATATCTCCCTCGGACAGATGTTCAACCATGATCCATGCATCTAAAATATTATTTTTTTCATCCCTAAGCATCTCCATCTCAATCTCTGTTATTTTTTTCTGCTTTCCCCTTTGTTAAGTTTTAAATCATCAAGTCTGAGTCCTCCAAAGGCAACTCTTTTTAAATAAGTTACCTCCCCTCCTAAAGCTTTTACCATTCTCTTGACCTGATGAAACTTGCCCTCATGTATGGTAAGCAGCACCTCATCATCCGAGAGAATTTCAAGCTTTGCAGGTTTGGATACTTCACCCTCTCCTATGTCCAGCCCGTTTTTTGTCATCTCCACAGCATTTTCATCAAGTTTTCCTTCAAATACAGCATAATATGTCTTATCCACATGTGATGAAGGTGAGACAAGTCTGTGATTTAAACTGCCATCATTTGTAAGTATTAAAATACCCTCAGTGTCCAAATCCAGTCTTCCTACAGGTACAACATTTTTTCTTTTTGAATCTATCAGCTCCATAACGGTCTTATGTACATTATCTTTAGTTGCACATACATATCCTGCAGGCTTATAGAGGATAAATGTTTCAAACTCCTCTACCTCCACCTCTTTGCCTTCAAAGTATAATTTATCTTTTTCACTGTTTAATTTTTCCTCAGGCTTTTTTACTGTATTGTCATTTATCCTTATCTTACCGGCTTTTACATATTTTTTTATATCCTGACGACTTCCAAAGCCAAGTTCTGAAAAGGATTTTATCAACTCTGACAATCATTACATCCATCTCCAACCTTGATAATACTTATTTTTTTACAGTTCTTTTTTTATTCTGCTTTACAAATCCCAGTGAAAATCCGTCTACACATACAAGTCTGATTCCCATGTATTCGTCATCCGCTTCTATGGTTTCACCTTTTAAATACTTTATTACTCTTTCGTCAGTTGCGCTTAAGTTTAAAGGATTTTCCCATTCATCAAACTTTATATTCATTGCCAATGCCTGAAAAGGCTCAAATCTGTTCTTTTTTATCTCACCAAGAAGCAGGCCTGTTCTTATATAGTGTAAGCTCTTATCTATCAAAGCATCCTTTGGAAGATAATATGCATAATCCTTATTTATAAAAGATTCTCTCATAATCCCAGTCTCTTTTTATTTTTCCCGAGAAACTCAAGCAACTCTTCCGGAAGCTTCGGTGATTTTTCTTTTTCTTTTTTTATCCTTTATTTTTACTTGTCTGAATTTCAAGAGCTCTCTCATCCTTTTTTTCAGTCTGGCTACAAAATGTCCTTCTCCCTTTATCTTATGTGGAAAAAGTCTTATTGTTCCCAGCAAAATTTTTAGACTCCTCAAATCCGAAATCCGGATTTTATTTTTATCTATCTTAAAGTCAGGATGATTTTTCTAAAAACTCCGATAAACTTCCCTCATCTTCCACCTTGGAGTATGTACATGTGGAATATACCAAAGTTCCGCCGGGTTTTTAACATCTTTGCGACCTCATTTAATATACTTACCTGTAATCCTGTAAAAAAACTCCGGACCTCTTCCAAGATATGCCCTAAAAACTGCACTGTCACGCCTGAACATACCCTCACCTGAACATGGTGCATCAACTATTATCTTATCAAAATACTCGATATATACCTTTGAAAGATTCTTAGGATCTTCATTTGTTATCAAAACATTATCAATTCCGCTTACCTCAATATTCTTTTTGAAGCGCTTTTTACTCTGGAAGCCGAAAAAAATCATTTGATACCAATAATCCTTCACCTTGAAGATATGATGCGACCTGTGTAGACTTTTCCTCCGGGAGCGGCACAAAGATCAAGCACTTTATCACCCGAGTTTTATACCTGCCACCATTGCAGGTGTCATAGCTGAGGGCTCCTGTATATAATAAAGTCCTGCAAAAATAATACGGATTTTTAGATATACTCTTTATTTTTTTCAATATTACTTAAAGAAGGTGTTGTTAATACTCCCTTTTTCTTCTTCAAAGTAAAATCCTTCTTTTACCCATGGAATCTCTTTAAAATCTCTGTCAAGAGTTTCTTTAAGCTTTTTCCTTGTTAAGCTTTTAATAAATTTGTTCTGATACCTACATAGGGTTTCTCATCCAAAGATTTGATATATGCATCATAATCTTCTCCTAAAAAGTTCCTTCATGGCATCTACATAGGACTTCGGTAAATCCTTTTTCCTGTATCATATATACCTCAATCTAAATCAATCTTATTACGCAAAAAAGGGCTTGTTGCAAGCAACAGCCCCATAATTATTCCTGTGTATTTTGATCTGCCGGAACAATACTGGTTGCAAGTTCCTGTCTGTTCTTATCGATCTCTTCTGTATAAAATTGCAATGAACTCAAATATTGATTGAATCTGTTCTGACTCTCCACCATTGTCCCCTGAGATTATTCCCTGAAGACTTTGAAGCAACTCATCGGTATAAGATATAGCGACCTGTCTGACACTGTTGGCCTCATTTCTTGCGTCATATACAATATTGTTGGCTTCCATTCTTGCATATTCCAATATTTTATCGGATTCCGCATATGCAGTCTGCATGATTTGATTTTCATTTACAAGTTGTGACTTTAACTTGTTTGCCTCATTCATTATAGCATCAGACTCTTTTCTTGCACTCAGAACAATTGCATCAGCCTTTCTCTTTGCCTCTTCCCTTATGGAATTGCTTTGAATATTCGCATCGAGTATAAGCTTCTCAGCCCTGTTTTTTTGCATCTGTTAAAAATGCTGTCCTTATTGCTTATAACTTTTTTTGTGACTGTGTGACCTCCTCAGGTATCTCCTGTCTCAACTCGTTCAATAAGGCTATAAATTCTTCTTTATTTACCTTTATTATTGAATTGGACAGTGCAACGGTTTTACACCTCTCCACAAACTCTTCTATCTCAGTTATCACCTGTTCAATTCTACTCATGTTCTCTCCTCAAACCTTTTTCAATCAGTCTTTTTCATTACCATTTCTCTGATATGGTCTCTTACAAAATGACTGATATCTCCATTATATACAGCTATTTCCTTAACAATACTTGAACTCAGATATGAGTATTTCAAGCTTGAACTAAGAAAAACCGTTTCCAGATTCGGTGCAATTATTTTATTTGTCTGAGCCAATTGTAATTCGTATTCAAAATCCGTTATTACTCTAAGCCCTCTGACCAATATATTACAATTTTGCTCATGTGCAAAATCCACCAGTAATCCTGCAAATTCTAAAACTTCCACATTTGGCAAATGTCCCACTACACTTTTTTATCATATCCACTCTTTCAGCAGGCGTAAAAAGAGGATCTTTGGTGTTATTGATAAGTACTCCTACAATAAGCTTGTCAAACATCTTTGATGCTCTTTCAATAATATCAATATGTCCGTTAGTAATAGGGATCAAAACTTCCCGGATAAATAGCTTTAGCCATAGTCACCCTCGCTTATGCATAAAAATATGTTTATTAGACTTATACTCTTTGACCTTATCTATATACCAGTACTTTGATAAATGTGTTGTATCAGTCTTAAATTCTTCTTCAATTATAACTAATGTATGCTCATCAATCAATGTGGAATTTATTAAAATATCTAAACATTTATCCTCAAATCCCTTTTGATATGGAGGATCGATAAAAACGATATCAAATTTCTTTCCATGTGTTTTTTATCTTCTCTAAATTTGATTCAAAGCTTCCCTTCAGTATGGTAGCTTTATCTATCAGCTTTGTGTGCTCAAGGTTTTTCTCTTATACACCTTATAGCCTCTCTGTCTATATCACAAAAATATGCTTCCTTTGCGCCCCTGCTTAAGGCTTCAATACCTATTCCGCCACTTCCCGCAAATAAGTCAAGGAAGGTGGCATTATAGAGTTCATTTGAAATCATATTAAATAATGTTTCTTTTATCTTATCGGTGGTAGGCCTTGTGGAAGTACCTTTAGGAGTTTTTAAAATCAGACTTCTTGCAGTTCCCGAAATCACCCTCATCTGTTACTGTCCTATTTCAACAGCGGATTTGATTTCTCCTGCCTGTGTAGTGTCACCTATCGGTTCTACAGTCGCCTCTGTCGCACTGCTCTCACTTGAAGATGAGGACTCTGTAGGTTCAGGAGTTGCGGCAGCCGGTGTTAAATTGTAGCAAAGTACAGGAAAACCTGTGTCAACATAATCGTATAATTGCCTTGCTATTGCAGGTGGAAGGTTTACACAACCGTGTGAACCTGAAGTCCTGTATATCTGACCTCCAAAAGCGGATCTCCATGGTGCGTCATGAAAACCGATACCTCCGTTAAAAGGCATCCAATAATCTACCGGAGTTGAATATCCTTCACCCTTTAAAGTTGCATTTCTGGTCTTATAAGTAAGAGGGAATGCGCCCGGAGGTGTAGTCCAGTTCTTTGCAACATTGCCCGATACAAAATCACTCTCAAGTACCTTTGAACCGTTCTTTATTACAAACATATGCTGAGTTGTAAGGTTTACTTCAACATATGAATTGCCGTAATCATTCTCACCATGTGAAGCCGCTTTTCTTGAGAACTCGGGTTCTCTCTTTGTGGTCTCACCTGCCTCAATAAGAGATTTTATAGTTGCCTTTTTCCTTTTTCGGCATCAACTTTCCATCCGTATGAGCCTCCTGATATTGTTACGGTAGGTCCGTAAGATGTCTTCAATGTTTTCGGCTTACCTACAGTATTATAAGCATTTGAAATTGTCTTTACAAATGATGCAACTCCCTCATCCGATATATTTACAGAACCGTCACTGTTTACAGTTAACCATTTATGTATAGTATCGCCGTTTAAAACATTCAGCTTATCATATGAAATTCTTGCAGATATATACTTGTTCAGATTTGTAAGTGCAAGATTAAGTGTAGGATCGTCCGATCTTTTTTTGCCGGCTTTTTCATACAAGTCGTTTTTCTTCATAGTCAAGATTTATATCATCGTTTAAAACAATGAGCTGACTCTTTATATACTCTTTTGCCTTCTTTACATCAAGCGTATTTCCCTCGACTTCAGGTATGATGGAGTATCCCGAACCCTGAACAAAATCGGAAATTTTCGCATCTACAGGCGCAACAAATTTGGACTCGTCAAATGCTCTAAGCTTTGAAACTGTATCCTCAAACTTGTTGTCATCCACCGTAAATGAGGATTTTATTTTCAAATCCTTTTCACCGCTCATATTTGCAATCCATGCCATACTGTTTTGCTGATGTAATAAATCCTCAAGTGAAGAGTCCTCAACAAAGGCAAGACCCACATCACTTCCCTTTATTATCTCATCATTATTATCTCTTGATCTTATTTTGCTCTCAAAATTATCTATCTGCTTTGACATAACCTGTCTGACTTCATCAACAGTTTTCTCTGAAGCATCTATACCGTTTATTATTGTATGTGGGAAAAATTTTGTTCTGTAAGTGTTTGCTTTTACAGTATAGCAACCCGCTACAAATACAATTCCAAGCACCGCAACACCAAGTGCAAACTTATTTCCCTTCTTCTCTTTTTTACCTCTTTTTCTTGGTTCTTTTTTATTCTCAGCCATACTACTCCTATTAAAGTGCTAACTTTTTTTATAATGTAAATCCATGTAGTTATTTATTTTGTTCTCAAGCTTTATGCTCTCTTCTTCCCCTATATTCTCACTATGTATCATATCTACAGCATTTTTTGCCATTTCAAATATATCATTATCATTGTATATATCCGCAATTCCAAAATCGAGTTCACCGCTTTGTGCCAGACCGAAAAAGCTCTCCCGGGCCTCTTAAAAACCAGATCCCTTGATGCAATATAAAATCCGTCATTAGAATTTCCTATTATTTCCAGTCTCTTTTTTTGCAATATTTGAATTTGAAGTTCTGACAAATATGGCATAAGATTGTAATTCGCTTCTCCCGACTCTTCCTCGAAGCTGATGTAGTGTCGCAAGTCCGAACCTTTCAGCATTTTCAATCATAATGACTGTCGCATTCGGTACATCCACACCTACCTCAATTACTGTTGTAGAAACTAAAATATCTATTTCTTTATTTACATACCGAGACATTATATCATCTTTTTTTCTTTCTGTTGCAGTCTCCCATGTAAAACTTCTATCTTACAATTTTGTGAAAATTTATCTGCTATTTTTCTTACTGTAGTCTATTACATTCTCTGCTTCTATGTTCTCACTTTCTTCAACCATAGGGCATATTATATATGCCTGATGTCCTTTACCTATTTCAAGTGATATATGCCTGTACGCTTTTTCCCTGTCATTTTCTGTAATTACAGCATTCTTTATGGGTAATCTACCCACAGGTTTTGTTTCTATAGTTGAAATATCCAGATCTCCGTAAAGTATTATTGCAAGAGTTCTCGGTATCGGTGTAGCCGACATTACAAGTACATGAACATCCTCTCCTTTATCTGAAAGAGTTGTTCTTTGTCTTACTCCGAAACGATCTTTGCTCATCAGTTACTACCAGACCAAGATTTTTAAATTTTACATCTTCCACAAGTAAAGCATGTGTACCGACTACAATATCTATCTCACCGGCTTCTATCTTTTCATAAACTGCCAAATGTTCTTTTTTAGTCATAGAACCTGTAAGAATACCTATTTTAGGCGGATTCTTTAATTTTCCCAAGGTCTCTGACATGGATTTAAAATGCTGTTTTGCCAAAACTTCGGTAGAGCACCATAACAACACCTTGAAATCCCGATTTTACAGCCATATATAGGCATATCAAAGCTACTACCGTCTTTCCCGAGCCTACATCTCCCTGTATCAATCTATTTGTAACCACACCGCTTGACATATCATTTAAGATCTCCTCTATCACATTATTTTTGTGAATCGGTTAACTTAAACGGCAGAGTGGACTTTATTTCTTCCAAATACTTGATTTCTTTTGATACTATATTCTTTGACTTAACTCTAAGCCTTTTTATTTTTTTCAAAAGTTTCATTCCATATAAGAATCTAAAGAAATCATCAAAATGCCAGCATTTTTTTAGATTCAAAAAGGATTGACTTATTTATAGGATCATGAATATTTCTAACAGCTTTATTTCTGTCTTCCAAAGAAAACTCTTTTAAGTATGCTCTCAGGTAAATATTCTTCAAAAATCCTTATCATCTATATATTCAAAAAGCTGATTTTATCAGCTTTTTCCATTGCATTATTATTTATACCTGCCGTAAGCGCGTATATCGGCTTAAAACTGCCTATCTTCTTTTTATATTCATCTATGGTATAGATTGTAGGATGCTCAAGTGTATTCTTATTTCTTCTTGAGAACTTACCCACAAAAATATAACTCTCACCTTGCTTTAGAGTTGCTCTTAAGTATGGTGAGTTATACCATATTACATCTAATACATCAACAAAAGTCTGTAACTTTCGTTACAGCTATTTTTCTGTTCGGACCGGTAAGCGATATGCTTTTTAGTGATGGTAGCCTTTATGACCTACCTCTTCATCCTTGTTTACTTCGGAAATTTTTGTAGGAGCTTTGTATTCCAAATATCTTATCGGATAATGTTTTAAAAGATCTTTGACAGTCTTTATATCAAGCTTTTCCAAATATTCTGCTGTTTTTGCTCCTACGCCCTTTATATTTTTTTACAGATATATCTATCAAGCCTACCTCCCTACAAAGTTTTAACTAGGTCGCCAAATCATATATTTGACAGACCTAGTTATTAAAAAAATCTTATTCTACAGATATGAAATAGTAGTAAACAGGCTGTCCTCCAAAATGTAATTCAAACTCTACATTCTCGTATTTGCCAACCAATTTATCACATAACTTGTTAGCGTCCTCTTCACTTACTTCTTCGCCATAGTAAAGGCATACCAATTCACTTGAATCATCAATCATATTTGCAAGTGCCTTATCTACAGCTGAATCAATGCTCTTATCAACCCCTATTATGCCGGTGTCTCCCAATGCCATCACATCATTTTCATGTATTTCAACATCGTCTATAGTGGTATTTCTCACCGCATAGGTTATCTGAGCCGACTTCACATTTGAAATCTCTTCGGTAGCATTCTCAAGATTTTCCTCAGCGCTTCTGTCCTCTGAAAGACTTATCATAGCTGTGATTCCCTGAGGAATAGTCTTGGTAGGTATTACTACAACCTTCTTATCTTCCACTATTTTAGTCGCCTGCTCAGTCGCCAAAATAATGTTTTTTTGTTATTCGGTAATATATATATAGTTTCAGCGTTCAAATGCTCTACCGCATTCAAGATGTCCTCAGTACTCGGGTTCATTGTCTGACCACCTTCAACAACCACATCAACTCCTATTTCTTTAAAAATTGATGTAAGGCCGCTTCCTGCACTTACGCTTATAACTCCCATTTTTCTTTTTCTGCTTTTTGAGATTCAAGGATCTGATCTACACCCTTGATAACTCTCTCTCTATGCTCTTCACGCATATTGTCGATCTTTAAATTGGTAAGCTCTCCAAAAGTCAATCCTCTTTGAATGGCAAGTCCCGGATCATTTGTATGCACATGAATCTTAACTCACTTCATCATCAGCTACACATACAAGTGAATCACCTATTGAAGTAAGGAATTCTTTAAACTCCTCTTCATCCTTATCTGTAAATTCCTTATTCAAATTTACAATAAACTCTGTACAATATCCGAACTTGATATCTGAAGTATCGATATCCTCTCTTGCAGCACCGTTTGCACCACCTTCAGACTTTGTTGAAAGTACCACATCGCCAAGCTCTATCACATTTCCCTTAAGACCTTCAAGTATACCGTGAAGTATAACCATAAGTCCCTGACCGCCTGAGTCTACCACTCCGGCTTTCTTAAGTACAGGCAACATCTCAGGTGTTTTCTTTAAAGTCTCATCACCATATGCCAATACAGCCTCCAAAAATGCGATAATATCATCATATTCATCATGTATTTCAAGAGCCTTTTCACCCATTGCTCTCGCAACGGTAAGTATTGTACCCTCTTTCGGCTTCATTACAGCCTTATATGCAGTCTCACTTGCCTTATCAAATGCAAGTGCAATTTCAAACACATCTACAACAGGTGATTCCTTTAATATCTTGGCTGCACCTCTAAAAAGCTGTGAAAGTATAACACCCGAGTTTCCTCTGGCACCACGCAGTGACCCCTGCGCTATTGCCTTACACATAGATGCAATGTCATCGCCTTCTTCAGCTGCCAATGTCTTTGCTGCCGACATTATTGTCATTGTCATATTTGTACCGGTATCTCCGTCAGGAACCGGGAACACATTCAGTTCATTTATCCATTCTTTTTTTGCTTCTAAGCTTTTTGCTCCTGTTATAAAAGCACTCTTTAGTGATTGTGCATCAATCTGCTCTAGACTCACAAAAAATCCTCCTTAGTCTATTATTCGTACACCTTCTACGAATATATTTATTTTCTTTACTTCCATTCCGGTAAACTTCTCTGCCTTATACTGAATAGTCTCTATTAGATTTTGAGTTATAGCACTTATGCTAAGTCCATACGCAACTATGATATGGAAATCCAAAATCAACTTATTATCCTCTATTTTTACACTGATGCCCTTTGTGAGATTTTCTCTCTTCAAAAGTCTTGATATACCGTCTGTTACAGAAACTGCCGCCATACCAACTATACCGAAGCATTCAACCGCCTGTATTCCTACATAGAATGCTATAACATCCGGATTTATGCTTATCTGACCAAGATTTGTATTGATTTGACCTTTGTTCATATAACCCTCCAATCATTTTATCGTCAAAAGACTTTATACTTATAGATATTTTTAATATCTCCCAAATATGCTATTGAGGTCCATAACATATCTAAGATACTTAATCATAACATATAATAAAGACAATGCAAGCTTTTTATTTTTGTCAAATCGATTATAATATAATCCGGATAATTGCCGCCCTGTTTGGCGCAAATCTTTTTAAGGTTGCACTGCTGTGCTGTAGCCTTGTACTTATTATTGAATATTTTATTAGTATAAATATAGGGCCGACCTTTGTCGACCCTTATCTTTATCCTCTAAATCTGTATCCAACACCCCAAATAGTTTCTATAAATTGCGGTTTGGAACTGTCCTGCTCTATTTTTTCTCTGATATTTTTGATATGTACGGTAACTGTTGAAATATCACCCATTGACTCAAGCCCCCATACTTCTTTAAACAAATCTTCTTTTGAATATACCTTGTTCGGATGCTTTGCAAGGAAATAGAGTATATCAAACTCCTTGGCAGTCAATGTTTTTTCATCTCCATAGCCCCAAACTCTTCTGGAGCCTGCATCTATCTTCAAATCTCTGATTTCTACAATGTCCTTATTTGCTGTAGAAACACCTGCCAACCTGTCATATCTGTTAATATGTGCCTTTACCCTTGCCACAAGTTCACTCGGTGAGAAAGGCTTGGTCATATAATCATCCGCTCCGAGCCCAAGTCCTCTTATCTTGTCGATATCATTCTTTTTTGCACTGACCATGATAATAGGTATCTCTTTTACAGCTCTTATCTGCTTACATATCTCATATCCGTCAATTCCGGGCAGCATCAAATCCAGTAATACCAACTCATAGTCTTCATTTAACGCTCTTCCAAGTCCTTCTTTACCGTCAGTTGAAATATCGACCTCAAAGCCGGATATTTCCAAATAATCCCTTTCCAGCTCAGCTATACTTACTTCATCCTCTATTATAAGAACTTTGCCCATTTTATATCTCCTACTTCTTTAACTCTATGCTAACCTCTGTTCCAACGCCCGGTCTAGACATAGCTACAACACTTCCCTCATGATTTTCTATTACTTTTTTTACAATAGAAAGACCTATACCGCTTCCTCCAAGTTTAGTATTTCTCGACACATCACTTCTATAAAATCTCTCAAATATATGCGGCAAATCTTTTTCATCTATCCCTCTGCCGTTATCCGAGATTTGTATGTTTATTGCATCCGAAGTTTCTGTAACTCTAAAATGAATTTCAGGTTCTTTCTTGTCCATATATTTCACAGCATTTGAAACAATATTGTTTAAGGCCCTCTTTATCTGTTCCTTATCCATATCTATAACAGTACTTCTGCCTACATTAACTATATACTCAAATTTGATTTTTATTGTTTCAAGTTCCAGATACAAATCCTTTACATATTCATCGAAAAAAATCTTTTACATAAATCTTTTCATATTTATATGACATGTATTTTTCTGCAACCTGCGAATAATACAGCAACTCATCAATCAACGAAGTCATATCATTTGTCTTATTATATATTGTATTTAGGTAATCTCTTGTCTTTTGAGGCGAGGAGGCAACACCGTCAAGTATTCCCTCCACATATCCTCTTATTGCTGTAAGCGGTGTCTTTAAATCATGAGAAATATTACTTACCAGCTCTTTTGCCGCGTCTTCTGAAAGCTTTTTTTCCTCTTCATCTTCCTTTAACTTGATTCTCATTCTCTCAAAATCCTTGAATAAAAAAGGAATCTCAGAAAAATCTCTTTCATCTAATTGATAATCCAAATCTCCATCTGCTATCTTCTTTGTAGCTGTTTGCAATTTATCCAAAGGAACGAGAATCCTTTTATAGATCCAGATCCACATAACAACCGCCACAATATCTATTATGGTTACAAGAATGGTAAGCCAGATACCTATATTACCCGTGGTATCATAATTCATACTGTATATGAGAAGTATAGACGGTATGATTATTATAAGGCAAAATATCGAAAATAAACCGGAGCCGATTTTCATCAGATAGCCTTCTTAAGTTCTTCTACCTTATCAAGTCTTTCCCATGGAAGACTTAAATCATCTCTTCCAAAATGTCCATATGCCGCAGTCTGCTTAAATATCGGCTTTCTAAGGTCAAGCATCTTTATAATTGCAGTAGGTCTTAAATCAAAATGCTTTCTGATAAGCTCTACTATCGCACCGTCACTTATCTTTCCTGTTCCGAAAGTATCTACGGAAATAGATGTAGGGATGAGCCACACCGATAGCATAAGATAACTGAATCTCGCATTTTTTTGCAAGTCCTGCGACTACTATATTCTTTGCAACATATCTTGCCGCGTAAGCTGCCGACCTGTCAACCTTTGTACTGTCCTTACCTGAGAAAGCACCGCCGCCATGTCTTGCATAGCCGCCGTAAGTATCCACTATTATCTTTCTTCCTGTAAGTCCTGAGTCTCCATGTGGTCCACCTATAACAAATCTACCTGTAGGATTTATAAAGTATTTTGTATTCTCATCGACCATATTCTGTGGAATTATTTCATCAAATACATATTTCTTTATATCTGTATGAATCTGCTCCCTGCTCCACATCCTCGTCATGCTGTGTAGAAAGTACAACTGTATCTATTCTTACAGGCTTACCTTCTTCATCGTACTCTACAGTAACCTGTGTCTTACCGTCCGGTCTAAGATACTTAAGTGTACCGTCTTTTCTTACCTGTGTAAGTCTTTTTGCAAGATTATGTGCAAGATATATAGGGTATGGCATAAACTCCTTTGTTTCATCTGTAGCATATCCGAACATAAGTCCCTGGTCACCTGCACCGTTGTCCTCATCCTCTTTATCAATATGCTCTCTAACCTCAAGCGCCTTATCTACACCCATTGCTATATCACTTGACTGCTCATCAAGCGCTACAAGTACACTGCAGGTATCACAGTCAAAGCCGTACTTTGCTCTGTCATAACCTATTTCTCTTACAGTTTCTCTAACTATCTTTTGAATATCAACAGTTGCCTTTGATGAAATCTCTCCCATTACAAGTACCATACCTGTAGTCGTAGCAGTCTCACAAGCCACTCTTGAATCCGGGTCTGCACTTAAATATGCATCCAATATTGCATCTGAAATCTGATCGCACATCTTATCAGGATGTCCTTCAGTAACTGACTCTGAAGTAAAAAGTCTTCTCTCTTCCATTTCTCTCCTATCTTTTACACTTATATATAAAAAAGTCCACCAAGTGGTGGACTAAGGCTTCCACTCATTGCTCGATTTCTCGCTCAGGTTGGCACCTTCCTAAAAGGGGTTGCCGTGACATCACAGATCCTTAACTCTCCGTCACTCTTAATAAGTGTATATGTATATACCCATCAGGGCAAATTTATTTTGTTGCAACCATAGTATACCATTTTTCATATAGTTATGTAAATATGGTATTTTTATATTATAG
>BNJT01000866.1_pt1 | contig 152936 bp, 238 predicted proteins | sample 8540491 | NCBI WGS metagenome assembly BNJT01 (sample SAMD00202455, study PRJDB9452) | human saliva metagenome | host: Homo sapiens
TTAGAACTTACAGGTGATATTTATTCATTAACAGACAAAGCACAAATTCATCGCCCAAGTAAACAACTAGCTAAATCATTACCGTTTAAATTAAAACAACAAACATCAAATATAAGATATAAAACCTCTTCTCAAGCAGAAGGCGTAGTAAAAGCTGTGGGTCTCACACCTTTAGCGTTACTCTTAGATGTTGTGACTTTACCGATACAAATTATGTTTTTAACCAACAACTAAGTTCTAGCTTGAGTCTTTAGATATCTAAGCGGTCTAATTTTTAGTTATATCATTTCTATCTAAAAAATGACCGCTCTTTACTTTCTAATCTATCCCTGGTTTTCTGTTGCTGCAATTTTATTCTTTGGCGGTATCGAGTGCAAAATAGCCAACCACTAGCAATAGTAAGCCCACAACAATAAATGAAACAATCCTTGCCTCCTCCACTATTGCTCAATTCAATCAAGAACAATGTGATTTCCATTAAAGATGACAAAAACTGGATTATCTCAAGGCGCTTACGGTGATAATCTTTCTCTCTCCCATTTTCCGTCATTGAATAAATAACAAATTCTGTCATGCAATCGACTTGGGCGACCTTGCCAGAATTCGATGCGATCAGGAATCACAAGATAACCGCCCCAATGCGGTGGACGAGGTACGTTTAATGGGTGTTTTGCTGCAATCAGGCAGCTTTCGCTAATAAAGATTTGTGGCTAGAAATGACCGCACTTTGCTCGCTGGCCCAAGCGCCAATTCGGCTGGTGTAAGGGCGAGTCGCAAAATATTCATCTGATTGTTCAGGCGAGATTTTTTCAGCTTTGCCCTCAATACGAACAGAACGTTCTAATTCAGGCCAAAAGAATGTCAGGGCGACGAAAGGATTATGTTCTATGGCACGACCTTTTCGGCTGTGATAATTTGTGAAAAATACAAAACCTTGTTCGTTCACTTCTTTCAACAGCACCATTCGACTTGTTGGCCGACCGTCTTCATTGACTGTCGCAACATTAACACCTGTTGGCTCATTTACTTTGGCGGTAATGGCTTCGTTGAGCCATTTTTCAAATTGTTTTATTGGATTGGGATCGCAATCATGCTGAGAAAGCGCCTGTTTGCAATAATCCTCACGAATATCATGTAAGTCCATTTTCTTTCTCCTTTTGCTTGAAAACAAAAAGCCCTTGCAACTGCAAGGGCTAGTATAGTCCGTTAATTATTTACCATCAACACTCACGCCATAAAACGCATCATAGCCGAATGGGCTTTGTACGTATCCTTTTACGCGAGGGCTAAGTGGTGCGAAACCAACAGAGTGCGCCACTGGAATCCATGGTGCTTGATCATGGAAAATCACCTGAGCTTGTTTATAAAGCGCTGCACGTTCATCTTTATTGGTTAAGCCAATCGCTTTATCTAATAGGGCATCAAATTCTGCATTTTTGAAACGAGCAAAGTTTGAGTTACCCGCGTTAGCACTTGCAAGTAATGGAGAAAGGAAGTTATCCGGATCACCGTTATCACCTGACCAACCGAAGATACCTGCCGTTAATTCACCTGCTTTAGCACGTTTTTGATAGTCTGCCCATTCAAACGTTACTGGATTTGCTTTTACGCCAACTTTTGCCCAGTCAGCCATCACAAGTTCAGCCATACGTTTTGGATTTGGGTTAGACGCACGTACCACTGGTTGAATCCAGAAGTCCGTTTCAAAACCGTTTGGATAACCTGCTTCCGCTAAAAGCTGTTTCGCTTTCTCTGGATCATACGGATAATCTTGGATTTCGTCGTTATAACTCCAAATTGTTGGTGGTAATGGGTTTTTCGCTGCAGTACCTGCACCTTGATAAACCGCTTCAATAATTGCTTTTTTATCTACAGCATAGTTTAATGCTTGGCGCACTTTCGCGTTATCAAACGGTGCTTTTTCCGTATTGAATGCGATATATGCCACGTTCAAACCTTTTTGTTCCAAAAGCTGTACTTTTCGGATCAGTTTTCATTTTGGCTAAATCCGCCACGTTCGGGAAGAAATTAAATCACAAGAACCCGCTTGTAACTTCGCATAACGCGTAGTCGCATCTGGCACGATGCTGATGACTAAAGCGGTCAAGCGGTGTACGACCTTTCCAATAGGTTTCATTTGCTACATATTGTGCCGCTTGGTCAGTTTTGTAATCCACAAAAATAAACGGACCTGTACCCACCGGTTTGTTATCGATCGTTTCTGGTTTACCCGCTTTCAACATCGCATCTGCATATTCAGCGGAATAAATAGAGATAAAGTCCATACCCAAGCTTGCTAAGAAAGTCGCATCTTTTTTATTCAAAGTGATACGAACGGTGTTGTCATCCACTTTCTCAACTGATTTTAATAAATCTGGGAATTTCATCGCTTTGAAATACGGATAAGTCCCTTTCGATACATTGTGATAAGGGTGGTTAGGATCTAACTGACGTTGGAAAGAAAAGACCACATCATCCGCATTAAAATCACGTGTTGGCGTAAATTCTTTTGTCGTATGGAATTTCACCCCTTTACGCAAATGGAACGTGTAAGTTAAACCATCGTCACTGATCTCCCAGCTTTCAGCCAAGGCTGGCTCAAGGTCAGTTGAACCTTTTTTGAATTCAACCAAGCGGTTATACACTTGTTGTGAACTCGCATTGTAAGATGTGCCTTCCATTACCAATGCCGGGCTAAAGCCAAGTGGTGCTTTTGCCGTACAGTACACAAACGTGTTATTGCCTGAAGGTTTTGCTGTTTCTGCTTTCGTAGTTTCTTTTGCTGCAGAACCAGATTGATCACAAGCAGCTAAAAACAAACTCGCTGCAACAAGTGTTAATGTCGCTTTTAGTTTCATAAGTTGTCCTTTCTTTGTAAGGTAAGTTTCTCGCTTACCCAACCATCAATTGTGGTAGATTTGAATCCACCCTGTATATAAAAATTTTACTTAAGATATAAGCAAATCAAACTTTTACAAAATAAGAAAATGATCTTTCTTATAACAAATTAAACTAAGGTATTCAATATCAGCGTTTTTTCCGCAAATGATCCCCGTCTGTTTTGTGCAAATAGCTCAATATCCAAACTAATACGATAGCAAAAACAGACGTGGTCAGAAATGTGTAACTGAAAGCATGTTGTAACGCTTCATCTTCATTACCAATAAATTGACGATATAACGTCAAAATAATAGATGCCACAGCGATACCAAATCCAATACCCACTTGTTGCACAATACTCAGCACCGTTGAGCCTACACCGCTTTGAGCCTGTGATAGATCGCCAACGGTAAGAGTGTTAATTGAGGTAAAAATCATCGACATGCAGGCACCGTACCACATCAGATTACATATAATCCATGTCGTTGATGATGAGGTATCAAGCCATGACATGGAAACCGTTGAACCTGCCATTAAAAGTGACGATAAAATTAACGTGGTTTTATAACCTAAGATATTTAAGATATGCCCAATAAAACGTTTAAATACGACAGACATTAGCGCAATGGGTGCAAGCAACCAGCCTGACTCTTCAGCTGAATAGCCAAAAGAAAGTTGGAACATTAATGGCAATAAGAACGGCACAGCTGAGCCAGAAAGACGAATAAAGATATTGGCTGCAATGCCTAATCGGAATGTTCTTGTATTAAAAAGAGATAAAGGCAAAATAGCACGATCATTACCTTTCGCATAAAAATAATAAGCCATCAATAATGCAATACCAATCGCTAATGCACTGTATGTGGTTATGCGATCACTATGACTTTCACCCGAGTAAATCAAGTCCGAGCGTTAAACCCAACTAAACCAAACGCAAAGAGTAAAAAAAGCCTGTCCAGTCTAACTTATTCGCATTACCCTTTATGATTTCCCATCACTTTAGCCGCTGCCCAAAAACCTAACATGCCAATAGGAATATTGATTAAGAAAATCCAATGCCATGACGTATGCACCACAAGCCAACCACCTAAAATCGGGCCAAGAATCGGGCCGATGAGTCCTGCTGTCGCCATTAAATTCCAGGCATTAATTAATTGATTTTTCGGTACGGTTTGAATAATCGCAAGACGAGCAACAGGCATCATAAATGCCCCGCCAATACCTTGGATAATTCGTGCGAGCACAAGGGTCTCGAGAGAGATTGACATCGCACAAGCTACCGAGCCGAATACAAAGGTAAAAACAGCAGAGCGGAAAACAGTGAGTGTACCGAATTTAGCTGCCGCCCAAGCAGTTAAAGGAATAAATAAGGCAACAGCAAGAGAATAGGCGATAATCGCCATTTGCATTTCAAAGACAGGGGTTTGCAGATCTGTTGCAATAGTGGGTAAGGCAGTATTTAAAATAGTCGCATCCAAGCTTTGCATAAACAAAGCCATGGAAGCCACCCAAGCCAGCCCTTTATAATGCTGACGTTTCTATTACTGCGTCTTTTTCCACCATTGATAAATAAACTCAGCGATCTGTTCAATGTGATTAATATCTAATAAAGTGCGGTCAGTTTCAAGCGAATAATCCGTTGCTAAAGCCAACACGTTTTCATCTAATTCTGGCAAAGGTTTTGTCATCTCTTGTCGATGCAACAGAATCTTTGGAATGGGTTCTTGTTTAAATCCTTCCACCAAAACTAAATCCGTTAAATGACGATCAAATTGTTGGCTTAAATAGGCTAACGAAACCGGCTCTTGAGGCGTTTCTGTCATTAATGCCCAACGACTATCACAAGCCATAATAACTTGCGCAGAACCCGCCTCTTTCATTCGCCAACTGTCTTTTCCTTCTTTATCCACATGGGCGTTGTGATGGCTGTGTTTAATCACTGAAACACGTAAGCCTTTTTTAATTAATTGAGGAAGCAATTTTTCCAGCAATGTGGTTTTGCCACTACCGCTGTAACCCGTGATGCCAAGAAGAGGAAGGGGATTATTCATTGTAAAAACCTTAAGAAAAATGACCGCATTTGATAAAACAAAACCCCGCAGGACGGGGTTTAGCTATTAAAATCCATTAGGTGAAGAAAGTATAGCAAGGGGAAACAAAATAGCAACTTTCTCACGTCTACTGAATTATTTTAGGAATGTTACACCTTGCACAATTCGCTTAGCTGCGGCAATTGGAAGCTGTCCGATAAAGGTAATTTCTTTATCGCCCATGACTTCACTGTAAATCGTGTATGCCCCTTGTTTCCATGTGTTTTCTGTTGCGGCAGTGCTATCCGCTTTGTTGACATAGAGTGTAAAAGTGAAAAGCCCGTCGCTAAATAACGCATTTTCAATCACTTCACCATCCATTACATCTTGATTTTGACGAACTAAATCAAAACCTTGCGGTAACCAATCCGTTTTCCAATTGACTGCAAGAGATGACTCTTGTTTGCTTTCATTTAAAAGTGGCGGCACTGACACCTTATTAAGGTAATCTGTCAAACCACGTAGACGATCATCGATATATAACGTCACGACACGGAACTGATCAAGTAACTTGCCTTCTCGATCAAGCATATCGCCACGCAATAACAAACCATTTTCTTCATCTAAGAAAACGAGATATTGATAGCGAAAATCGTCTTTGGGCACAATACGAATGGTATCGACAAATCGGCCTGCAATTCGGTCTTTTTCCAAGCTTAATAAAATCATAATTCTGACTCAGCTTGCTAAAAATCAGTGCGAATCACTGCCGGAAGCGCATCCACAATCTCACCACTGTTAATCGTGAAAGCACGTGAATCCGGCTGGAAATAGCTGACTAAATTACCGCGCTGGATGATTTCTTGCTGTTCACCATCTAATGTCACCAACTGTGCATACACTTTTTGCCCTTGCTTAATATGACGATAACGGAATGAGTCCATATTTGTTGGCGTAGTTTGCACAAAAGCAAGCTCATAGTTTAAATCTCGCATGGCTTGCGACATTTTATTTAATGACTGGATTGGCTCTTCTGCAAATGCCGTGAAAGGCAACAAGAATAAGCCTAAAAGTGCGGTTAATTTGAGAAACGTTTTTTTCATAAATAAATCATTTGATCCAGAAAAAAATTCACCACGCCTAAGGTGGTGAATTATCGATTAATTGTAGTAATTATTTCGCTTGGTTGCTACCCACATTTAAGCTATCTGCATGCATACGACGCTGTAATTCATAGTTTTGCAACATCGTACCAATACGGCGATTTTTTTGCTCAACCTGTTCCGAAGTAGCTACATCTTTGGTCGGAGCGTTGTAACTTACTTCTTGAACAGAATTGTTAAATGGTAAGGTTTGTAAAACTGGGTTTTCAGGTGTAACCGAGGTGCTTTTTGCATTAAATGATTGCACACCTACTACTGCCACCAAACACACACCTGCCGCCACAGCAATTTGTGTCATTGGTGCAAAGAATGCTTTTAATTTTTGCACGAATGGTAAGCTGTCTGCTTCTTCTGGTGTTGGTTGAGAAACAGTAATCTCTACGTGTTTTACTTCTTCTAATTCAATTAAATCAGCCATTTTCGCGGTAAAATCAGCACCTAATAATACTGGTGACTCTTTACGCATAACTGATCTTACTGCGTGATATGCAGCCCAAGATTCTTGTGAATCTTTATCCTGACAGAGTTGTTCCGTCAACTCGGCACTGACTTCTTCTCCATCCATATAGGCTGAAAGTAACTCTTTTTGCATTTTATAAACTCCGACTTTATTTTAACGTTGCATAAGCGGTTGTATTTTGTTCTCAATCACTTCCCGAGCACGGAAATGCGAGAACGTACAGTGCCTACTGGGCAATCCATTATTTCTGCGATTTCTTCGTAACTTAACCCTTCAAGCTCACGCAAGGTAATCGCAGTTCTTAAATCTTCTGGCAAACTGTGAATAGTATCAAACACCACTTTTTCTAATTCGCTAGATAACATTTCATTTTCAGGGGTATCTACATCACGTAGATGAGTTCCCACATCGTAGCTTTCGGCATCTTCCGCCAAAATATCTTCGCTCGGTGGACGGCGTCCCTGTGCCGTTAAGTAATTCTTTGCCGTATTAACGGCAATTCGATATAGCCAAGTGTAGAATGCACTATCGCCCCGAAAGGATTCAATGGAACGATAGGCCTTAATAAAGGATTCTTGTACAACATCGGGAATGTCGTTATGAGAAATGTAGCGGGTTAAAAGTCCGGCTACTTTATTTTGATAACGAGAAACCAATAAATTAAAGGCTTTTTTATCGCCTTGCTGCACTCTTTCTACCAAAGCCTGATCTGTTAGCTGTTCAGCCATATATCTCCTATGCTACGTCTAACACGCCTTCATATATTCAAGACAGCAAGCTATTGTTGCTTTATCAGACAGAGTTAAAATTGAAAAGTTCCTTATGTATAAAAAATTTCAAAAAAATTAACGGACATTCGTTTTCTGCACATCTTGGATATATTCAACCATCGCTTGCACTTCGGCATCGTCTGATTGACTGCCATTAAAAAACCACGAAAAAAGTTGTAAATCCGTGGCGGCAAGTAAACGAATAAAAATATCTTTTTTGTCGTCAGTCAGTTGGTCAAAATGCGCTTTATAAAAAGGCATGATGATTTTATCCAGCTCAAGCATACCTCGACGACAATCCCATTCAATGCGGAGTTTATTGTATTTATCCATAATTTCTCCCTAAATCATTGTAATTATACCTGATAAATGAAAAGTGCGGTTAAAAATTACCGCACTTTTTAATCAAAGAATCGATTATTCTGTCGCCTTCGGCTTAATCACCGCATAAACCACACCGGTTAATAATGCCCCCGTTGCGATTGCACCTAGGTAGAGTAATGGTTCAGAGACAAACGGAATCACAAATAAACCACCATGTGGTGCTTGCAGAGAAATATTTAATGCCATTGAAATCGCACCAGCAGTTGCACCACCGATAACCGAGCTAATAATCACACGCAATGGATCGGCAGCCACAAACGGCAATGCTCCTTCAGAGATAAAGCATAACCCTAAGACAAAAGAGGCTTTACCCTGCATCACGTTGATTGCTGGTAAATTTACTGCGAGCAATCCAAGTTGCAATCGCCATCCCAATTGGCGGCACCATACCGGCAGCCATAGCGGCAGCCATTGGGAGTGTGAACTTGAGAGGCTAACATTCCCACGGAGAACGTATAAGCCGCTTTGTTTACTGGACCGCCCATATCAATACACATCATCGCACCGATAATCGCACCCAACACCATCGCATTGACTTCACCCATGGATTTTAACCAATCGCTTAAGGTGGTCATAATTTGTGAAACCGGTGGGTTAATCACATAAATCATGGCAAGACCAACAATCAAGGTACCAAAGAGCGGGAGAATTAGAATCGGTTTTAAGGAAGTTAAACTTGCCGGCAATTTAATGGTTGCATTTAATCCTTTCACCACATAACCCGCTAAGAAACCCGCGATAATCCCACCTAAAATCCCTGCACCCGCCGTGGTGGCTAACATACCGCCAATAAGACCTACTGCAAGCCCCGGACGGTCTGCGATAGAAAAGGCCACATAGCCGGCAAATACTGCAATCATTAGATGGAATGCTGCGCCACCGCCAATATCCATTAAGGCTTTTGGAATACCATGGAAAATCGTTTCATCTTTGAAGGCTTCGATACCAAACATAAAGGAAATCGCGATTAATAAACCACCGGCAACCACCAACGGCAACATGTGCGATACACCTGTCATCAAATGTTTATAGACGCCTTTTTTCTCGCCGCTTTCTTCTGATTTAGCAGAAGATTTTGCTGCGCCACCTTCGTAAATTTTCGCTTCTTTAAATGCCTTATCGAATTCCTGTGCCGTTTTCTTTAACGCCAAACCGGTCGACGTACGATACATCGGTTTACCTTGGAATTTATCTAACGGCACATCAATATCCGCTGCAACAAAGACTAAATCTGCCGCAGCGACTTCTTCAGGGGTAATTTCATTACCTGCGCCCACTTGGCCACGCGTTTCGACTTTTACCTGCCAACCCTTGTTTTTTTGCATAGGTTTCAATGGCTTCAGCAGACATAAAGGTATGCGCAACACCCGTTGGGCAAGCTGTAACCGCGACAATATTTTTGACGCCAGAAACGCCGCCAAATCCAACCGCACTTTGAGTCGGTTGAACATAGTCCACTGCTTGATTGAGTGCATTCGTCAGCGTTACTTCAGGTGAAGCAATCGCCGCATCTTCATTAGCTAAAAAGACTTTTTTGCCCACAAGTTCAGCAGAGTTTGGCAAACTAGATCCGAAAACAATCACTAAATCCGCCTCTTTGGCTTGTTCAACCACAGTATGATTGGCTTTTTTTCGCTACCTCGCTCAATGCTTGGCGAAGTAAATAGGCTTTTGCCGCACCAATTTGCGGAGATTGAGTTAAAAACAAATTCATTACATTATCCTTCAATCACAGAAATTTTGACATTCGCCAGAATTGGCTCAAGCAAGGCGATATCACTCACGCCCACATTGCTTTGTGAAACGGCAAAAGGCAGAAACAGCACTTGCAAACGCTAAGGTTTCCGCTTGAGACAGGCCTTTTTCGATACCATAAATTAAGCCAGCTACCATAGAATCACCTGCGCCTACGGTGCTCACCACATTTTTCACATTTAGGTGGTTGAGCTTGAATCACAGCCTGATCACTCAGCCATAAAGAACCGTTCTGCCCCCATCGAAATAATCACATTAGCAATGCCTTCTGCTTTAAGTTTTTTAGCCGCTGCAATAATTTCATCAAGAGAATTTAACGGATGACCAATCCACGCTTCCAATTCGCGATGATTTGGTTTCACCAACCAAGGATGCGCTTTCAAACCCAGCTGTGAGTGCGGCATTACTGCTATCTAATACGACTTTCACACCAGCTTGATGCAACTGATTAAGCCAATCCGCAAACAATTCAGGACTCACACCACGCGGTAAACTGCCGCATACCGCAACAATGTCAAAGTTTTGGCAATACGCTAATGAATCTGCTGTAAATTGCTGCCAAGCTTCTGGGAGTGATTTGATAACCTAAGAAATTTAAATCTGTTACATCCGCTTCGGTTTCCGTAATTTTTACGTTAATGCGAGTTTTCCCTGCAACGCGATGAAATTTGTCTTCTAAGCCTTGTTTTTTAAATAGGGTTTCGAAATCACCCACGTTGTCTTTACCTAAGAAGCCACCAACTGCCACCTCTACGCCCAAATCTTTTAATACCTTAGCGACATTGATGCCTTTGCCTGCAGGGAAAATACCGAGCGTTTCAACGGTGTTCACTTCGCCGATTTCAATACGAGGCAAACGCCCAACTAAATCATAAGCGGCATTTAAGGTAATTGTTGCTACTTTTGCCATCACTTACCCCCGACCTTCGCCTAAACCGCTTTCAATGACTGCACCAATACCGTCAATCGCTTGTTGAGCTTCTTCACCGCTCGCCACGAAACGTAAGCGATGACCTTTCACGACACCGAGCGCCACAATTTTCATCAAACTTTTTGCACTGACTAATTGGGTGTCACGATCTAAGTTTTGTACCGCAACCGACGCATTATATTTTTTCACTTCATTAACAAGCACGGCACTTGGACGAGCGTGTAAACCGTGTTCATTACGAATCATAAATACCGCTTCAATGGCATCGGCTGGTAAGCCCGTGTTTTCTTCGTGAATTTGTGGTGCGTGCTCGCTGCTTACTTCAATGGTATCTGGTTCAGCCGGTGGTACGGCAGATACGCTTTCGCCAAGCCCACTCGCAATGATCTTACCTAAGGCTTCAATAGCTTGTTTCGCATCATCACCTTCCGCAACAAAACGTAAGCGATGACCTTGAGTCACACCCAATGCCACGATTTTCATTAAACTTTTTGCACTAACTGGTGCGGTTTCTCGAGTAAGATTTTGTACCGTAATCTTGGATGTGAATTTTTTCACTTCATTGACGAGCACCGCACTTGGGCGAGCGTGCAAGCCATGTTCATTACGAACAGTAAAGGTACCAATCACTGCACCCGTAGCGATTTGGTCTTCAGATTGAGCAGCTGATGAAGCTGGCACTTTACCGCCATTAAGTGCGGTCAAAATTTGCTGCGTATTACCACTTAATAAAATATTTTGGACTTCATCATCCAATAAACGCGCTAATGTCTCATTGATTTGATCATTAACCGCCGAAATCGTCAACACGCCTTTCACCGCTTTGCCATTATGATTAAAAATGGTTTTCGCACGACTGAATGCCAACGCATTTTTCACATTACCTGATACGGCATCGGTTACCCATAAACCTTTACCAAGTGGCAGAGCAGAATTGGATACCACTTCAGAAACAAAGCTATTTTCAACCGCACTTTGCTGTTGTAATTTACCTGCATTGATGGCGGTAAGGGTGAGCAAACTTTGCGTTTCAATATCTAAACTTAATGTTTCTTCAGTAATGCTAAAAGAATCGCTTTCACCTAACTAAAATCGCACGGAATTTTTCAACATCTGTTAATGTCGCTAACTGTGCCGCGGTGTCTTCATCACCTAAAACATGCGTTAATTGACGAAGTAAAGCAAGATGCTCATCAGAACGGGCAGCAATACCAATCACAACATAAGCAATATTGCCTTCTCCCCACTCAATACCTTGTGGAAATTGGAAAACTTGCACACCAGTTTTTTTCACCATCGAACGGGTTTCTAATGTACCGTGTGGAATCGCAATCCCATTGCCTAAAAAAGTGGAGGTTTGTTGTTCACGTCCAAGCATGCCTTGCAAATAGCCTTGTTCAACATTGCCAGCTTGCTCCAACGCACTTGCAGCCATTTCAATAGCTTGCAGCTTATTTGTTGCCGTAGCATTTAAATGAATGTTGCTTTCCGAAAGTTCTAACATTCTTGCTCCTTCACATTGATGATTTAAAAAAAGAAAAGCTGCTGATGAGGTCTCTCATCAACAGCTCAAATTGATTATTGGCCGGTACAGGCTTTGAGTAGCATTTCGCTACCTTGGGAAATGTAGGCGTCATTTTCACCGCGCTCTTTGCCTTTTTGCAAATCACGCATTGCATCGTAGATCCCTTGCGTCACACTTGGCGAATCCACTTTTTGCCAACAATTTGCACTTAAACGGCTGAAGTTAGTTTGTAATGCTTCTGCATGTAACACACCGCTATAGTAAGCATACACATCAGAATCATGACCACCTGTGTAGAGTTTATCTTGAATTTGCTTGATTGGTACAACAATACGACCGAGATACCAGTCATTCGCACCACTTGCAAAATTATCCACAAAGAAATTTTTTGTTACACGATCTTTATAGGTTGCCACAGTGGCTTCATAAGCGGCGGCATAAGATTTTTGGTCGATTTTATCTTTATCTAAATCAATGACCTTTTTGTCTTTACCCATAAACGGAATGTAAGAGGTCATATCTGAAATCGAAGAACAACCCGCAAGCATTACTGCAACAAAGAATATCGAGATTTTTTTAAACATTAAATTTTCCTTATTTATAGGCGGTTAAAACCGCTGTTAATTATACTTAGAATGGGGAGTTAAGCAAGGTAACACCTAGTACTACGCTGATTCTTTGCTCACTCCGCTGTCTTTGACAATCGAAACTAAAATTTGATCAATTTTGAAGTTTTCGGTATCAATGACTTCAAATTTATATTTATCGTATACGACAAAATCGGTTTTTTTCGGAATTTTGCGTAACATATACATCATAAAGCCACTAATAGTCTCGTAATTTTCTGAATCAGGGAAAGATTCAATATCCAAAACGCGCATCACATCTTCAAGTGGCGTTGCCCCATCAATCAACCAAGAGTTTTCATCGCGGCTAACGATTTGCTCTTCTTCGTTAGAAACCAATTCTCCCATCACAATACTCATCACATCGTTCAAGGTAATTAAGCCCATTACAAGCGCATATTCATTGACGATAATCGCAAAATCTTCCCCCGTAGATTTAAACAACTCCAATACTTCGTATAACGACAGCGTATCTGGGATAAATAACGCTTTGCGTAATAAACGGCTATCTGTTAAATCTACTACTTCTTGTTGAAGATAAAGCGTCAACAAAGTATGGGATTCCACATAACCTAAAATCTTGTCCAAACCATTATCACAGATCACTAATTTAGAATGAGAGTCAGCCGATAAGGTATTCAACACTTCCTGACGAGTAAAAGTGCGGTCTAAAAACACGATGTTTTCACGAGTCGTCATGGTTGAAGACACGGTACGCTCTTGCATTTCAAAGATGTTTTCAATCAAATAATGTTCTTGTGTTTTTAGTACGCCCGCTTCGGCACCAGCCTCCACAATCGCCACAATGTCTTCTGGAGTCATATTATCTTCGCGCTTAGTGGATATCCCCATTAAATGGAAGAAGATATTAGAAAGACCATCAAAAAACCATACAATAGGGTTTTAAGAAGAAAATGAAGACTTGCATAATGCCAATAGTCCGTAACGCCACACCTTCAGGATTAATCAATGCGAGACGTTTCGGAATTAAATCGGCTAATAAAACAAATGTTGTGGTTACCATGAAAAAGCAATCCAAGAGGAGGCTGGCTCAACCCATTCTGCCGTGGTGTATTCATGTAAAAAACTCTGTAAGTGAAGACTAATGGTTGCTTCACCAATCACACCACCGAGTACGGCAACCATATTAAGTCCAATTTGTACTACAGTAATGAAACGCCCTGGCTGTTCCTGTAATTTTAAAACTTTCTCCGCTTTGATATTGCCTTCATTGGCCAACGTTTGTAGTTTAATGCGTCTTGCACCCGCGAGAGAAATCTCAGCTGATGACAAGATTGCACTGACAATAATTAATACGATTAAAATAAAAATCGCTGCAGATAAACTCATAATGTTCTCTTTATTGGTTTTAAAGTGCGGTCAATTTACCGCTGGTTTTTAGGTTAGAAATGTTATTATTAAATTGTGAGGGCGTTCTATGACGCCCCATATTTGAGAAACGCTAATTTTCGCTGTCGAACCAGCCACGTACAAATTGGATAGAAAGGAAAAGAGTAACTAATAAGAAAGCATAGAATACCCAAGATAAAATCGGATGGCTTGGTGTCACATCGCCACTGATTTCTTTCACTGCAACGGCATTGCGATATTCATCGAACATCGTCATCCGCCAACCGTAATACTTGATTTGCACTAATTTGTTTTCATTACCCAAGGCTTGAACTTGAGCCTGTAAGTTCGCTGAACCAAATTTAAAGTAGAATGGAAAACCCCAACGGGTATCTTCATTACGATACACCATGATTTTGCCATCATCATTTTGTGTATTGATAAAATACACATCGCGCGTTGGACCATCAGCCGGATTCGATTTTGTAATCGGGCCATCTTTATCCACACGTTTCACTTCCACACCCGTTACTCGCGTTACATCATAGTGTGGGAAAACGTAGTCCACCACAGCAAACATAAAGCCGTGGAAAAACAAAGACCACTAAAAATAAAAAGTATTTAAAAAACTTACGCATAAAACTCTCTCATTTAAATCGATGATTTATTGTACATTAATTTTAAATAAACGCTCGAAGTTTTGTGTACTAATTTGTGCAAATTCTTCCATAGACAGCCCCTTTTAACGCTGCCACATATTCACACACTTCTCGCGTATAGGCAGGTTGGTTCTCTTTACCACGATAAGGCACTGGTGCTAAATAAGGCGAATCCGTTTCAACTAACAAACGATCTGCTGGTACATAACGAATGGCTTCACGAATACTTTCCGCATTTTTAAAGGTAATAATGCCCGAACAAGAAATATAAAACCCTAAATCAAGTGCCTTTTTCGCAAAATCCAAGGTTTCCGTAAAACAATGAATTAATCCACCGCACTTTTCTGCCTGATGCTCACGCAACATGGCAATGGTATCTTCTGGCGCTGAACGCGTATGAATAATCACGGGTTTATCCACTTCATTAGCAATTCTGATTTGATCAGCAAAAACCGTTTGCTGCAATGCCTTATTATCTGCACTGTAATAATAATCCAAACCAATTTCGCCAATTGCGATCACTTTTTTATCTTGGGATAAACGTAATAAACGATCGGCATCGTAAGGTTCTTCTTCAAGATCTAGTGGATGCACACCGCAAGCTAAAGACACATTCGGAAATTTTGCTAACTCAGGGTAAGCTTTTTCAAAACGGCTTAATGTTACGCCAATCGCCAATAAATGCTTCACATCTCGTGCTTGGGCTTTGGCCACTACATCAGCAATATCTTTGTGTAAATTTTCATAATCCAATGCATCTAAATGGCAATGGGAATCTACGATAAACATAATTTATTTAGTCCTTAAATACGTCGGTAATTAACTTTCGTCAAACCATCTAGTAACATTAATTCTGTGTTAACGCCGTTGATAGTGAGTAAATCCGAGCGCACTTTTTGCATAATTTTATTTGCGGTTAATAACCCAAGCGCTGTTTGCTCGTCTGCAAATTGAGTTACACCTGTTTTAAGATCAAGTGTTTGCCAGCCACTTTGTATTTCGAGTTTGTATTTAATGGCATCGCTTAAAAACGCTAAAATCCAATCCACTTGCTGTACGGTGCGTTCTTTTTCAAAGAAAGGCAAAATTTCCAAAGGCGAACGACGACGATAAAACAGCCAAAATTGGCGTAGGAAATTCTTCCGTTGTTCAATTAATCCTTGCTGGAGTGTTTCTAATGCTAACAGTGGACGCCCCAAATTCATCGCAAGTGCGGTCAATAATTCTGATGTTTCTGCCTGAAATTGAGAAGAAAGCCAAGTTAAGGCTTCCGCTTCTGTTGGCAAAGGCACATTCCACACTTGGCAACGGCTGTAAATAGTCGCTAACAACGAAGAGGATGGCTCTGTTTGCAATAAGAAATACGTGTTCGGACGCGGCTCTTCCAAAGTTTTGAGCAACGCATTCGCTGCCGCTTCCGTAAGACGTTCTGCATCTTGGATATATACTAATTTATTGCCGTTTTGTTGCGCGTGTTGGCTGACAACTTCATTAATCGCCCGTACCTGATCAACTCCAATGTCTTTGCCTTCTTGAGAGGCTAAAACATGAAAATCAGGGTGACTTTGCGCTGCCATTAAGTGACAAGCATGACAATAGCCACAAGGTGCATTATCTGGCGTTTGACACATAATGCGTTTTGTCTAAAGCCTCAAACAAACCTTCAGCACCGAGACCTTGATCAGCTTTAATCAATAATGCATGATGCCCCAAACCTTCGCTAAAAGTTTGGCTAATTTTGTGATAAGTAGGCACTAACCAAGGATCAAAGTTCGCTCATTTTGCTTGTGAAACCCACCAATTTTTGACCGCACTTTGTATGTCTGCTTGTACTTGTTCCAAAGGCTGACCTGCATTAATAATGGCGGCTTTCGGGTTGTTCTGCACCAATTCCAAATAACGTTGGCGGGTACGATGGAAGAAATCGAGTCCTTGTTGTTCAATGCGGTCTAATTCACCACGACCTCTAGCACGAGCAAGCCCTTCTGCAGGATCAATGTCTAAATACAGTACAAAATCAGGCTCAAAATCGCCTAATACCATATTTTTTAAATTCGCCATAAGTGTTTGGTCAAACTGACGCCCACCGCCTTGATAAGCCTGTGAAGACATATCATGCCGATCACCCAGCACAATTTTACCTTCTGCCAATGCTGGCTTAATCACATTTTCTACCAATTGAATTCGTGCCGCATAAAGCATCAATAATTCCGCTTTATCCGTAACAGGTTCTTCTGTTTCATGTTTAATTAAATGGCGCAATTTTTCTGCTAATGGTGTACCACCCGGCTCACGAGTAAATACGATATCATTTACACCAAGGGATTTTAATGTATCCACCACCGTTTGCATGGCGGTACTTTTACCTGCACCTTCCAGCCCTTCAATCACGATAAATTTGCCTTGCATTAGTTGGCTCCTTTTTGTTGGCTACGATACCAACGTAAATATTCTTGCACTGCTTTATTATGCTCGTTCAGATTACGAGTAAATTTATGACCGCCACTTCCATCGGCAACAAAATAATAAAAAAGTCCGTTTTTGCTGGATGAGCCACAGCCTGCAAAGCACTCTCACTCACCATCGCAATTGGTGTTGGTGGTAGCCCCTCAATCATATAGGTATTGTAAGGGGTCATCGTTTCCAAATCTTTTTTACGAATATTGCCGGTATAACGCTCACCCATTCCATAAATCACGGTTGGGTCAGTTTGTAGTTTCATATTGGCTTTTAAACGATTAATAAATACGGAAGCCACTTGTGGGCGCTCCGCCGCAATACCCGTTTCTTTCTCCACAATAGAAGCCAAAATCAGCATCTGATACGGATCCGCTAATGGGAGATTTTCATCGCGTTCATTCCACGCTTTATCTAAGGCTTTTTGTAAACGAGTAGTTGAACGTTTTAATAATTCAAGATCAGTCGAGTTTGGCGTGTAATTATAGGTATCTGGATACAACCACCCATCCATGTTATTCCATTCGTAAACGGCTTTTGCAACGGCTGGAATATCTAATAACGCCATAATTTCTTTATCACTTTTACCTTGCAGGGTTTGTTTTAAGTGCGGTGCGTTTTCAAGGTTTTTACGCCATTCCTTGAACGTCTTACCCTCAATAAACTTCACACTAAATTGCGCTTCCTTGCCAGAATTAATCATATCCAATAAATCTTGCAACGTTTTTACGCCCGTTAAAGAATAAGTTCCCGCTTTCACTTTGTTGAGCTGAGGTTGTAATTTCAATAACCAAGGTAATAAATCGGCATTATCAAGAATTTTTTCCTGCTCTAATAACGCAGCGAGTTTACCGCCTGTGGTTCCTCGCTCAATCGTAAGCAATTGATCTTGCTTGACATTCACTGGCGTATGAACAAAACTTGTTAGTTTTTGATAACCCCAAAAACCAACACCGCCAAGAATAAGCAGAAGAATCAGTAAAAAGACAAAAAATTTTTTCATGCGTCACTCATTTTATAAAAACGACAAAAGGGGCAAAATGCCCCCTTATTCTAACGTTTTCTGTTATTTATCGAAATATTGAATATCAGCATTTTTACGTAATGCTTTCACCCAGTCTTTGGTTGCTTCTTGTAATTGGCTATTCACGATTTGTTCGTAAGCTTTTTGACGATAGGCATCTTCTGTTTTATCGCCATCACGACTGCCGGTTACTTCGAGAATATGCCAACCAAATTCAGATTTAAACGGTGCAGAAATAGTACCTTGTGGGGTTGTTTCAACCATTTTTGCAAATGGACCTACATAAGCTTCTGGGAAAGCATAGCCTAAGCTTCCGCCATTCGCACCAGATAAATAATCTTTAGAATATTTTAATGCGGCATCTGCAAATGTCATTTTTGCCTGAAACAATATCACCACGAATACGTTCTAATTCTGCTTTTGCTTGTGCATCGTTCAGTAATGGGTTTAGTTTTAATAAAATATGACGAACTTCATACTCTTTGCCCATCACTTTTTGCGCGGTGCCTTTTGCTTTTGCTTCATCGAGCATTTGTTTACCCAATGCATCCACTTGCTCGCGAGTCACATCTACGCTGTTTTGAATAGCATGGTTACGCACACCCGCCATTAACATTTGGCGAGAAATTTGTTGTTTAAATGCATTTAAGGAAATGCCTTGATAATCCAACGCATCTAAGAATTGACCATAAGTTAAACCATTTTTCGCCGCAATATCTTCTACGATACGGTTTACTTCAGCTTGGTTTACTTTTACGCCTGATTCTTTGATCGCTTTCTCTGTCAGCATATCATCAATAATCTTATCTAATGCGGCACGTTGGCTACCTTTCTTGCCCATTACGGCATTCACTTGGCTTTGTAAAATTGGTGTACCATTTACGGTCGCCACAACGCGTTCTTCTGCTTGTACTTGAGAAAAAGTAAACAGACCGATCATGGCAAACTAAAAGAGATTTTAACATTGATTTTTTCATTTTAGTTGTCTTAAAAAATAATAGGATAATGCTCGTTAGATTATCAATTTTATCAAAGGTTCACAATAGGCTGATCGTTATTTAGGCAATAAGGCCACTTCATAACAACCATCGTATTTTAATGTACGCACCTGAACTTGTTCATCACGGGAAGTCGGCACATTTTTACCTACATAGTCTGCCCGAATCGGTAATTCACGATGTCCACGATCCACTAAAATCACCAATTCAATTTTAGCTGCTCGACCAAAATCCGTTAACGCATCCATCGCGGCACGAATGGTTCTTCCGGTGAATAGAACATCATCGATCAAAATGACTTCTTTACCCTGAATATTCATATAACTTGAGGCACCGCTATACACAGGGGTTGGATTTTCAGGTTCAACATACTCTAAGTCATCGCGGTAAAACGTGATATCCAATTCCATCATTGGAAGACTTACACCATTCAACTCTTCAATGCGACGTTGAATCAATTCGGCAATTTCAGCACCACGACGTTTTACCCCAACTAAAATCACATTATCGAAATCTTGGTGCTTTTTCAATAATTTCATGGGAAATACGTGAAATGGTGCGTAAAAATCTGTCTGCATCAATAATGATTTTTTCCATTTTATCTCTCGCTTTATTTATATCGCCTAAAGTGCGGTTAAAAAACACTGATTTTTTGACCGCACTTTTACTGGAATATTAACCGAATTCTAGCTCTACCGCATTTTCGCCGAGCAAATTCACCAATTCTGTTAGAATCTCATCCGTTGGTGTAATCGACCATTGAATCCCTAAACGCAATAACGCACGACCTTTTGCGCTTTGATAATATACGTTAATTGGTAAAGTACCGCCACTAACAGGTTCTAACATTTCTTTCAGTTTCTTAATAAAACTTGGGCTAATCTGCTCCTCAGACAAACTGATAGCCAAAGATTTTGCATAACGGGAACGTGCCTCATCTAAGGTCATCAAATCCCGTACCGACATTTTTAATCCACCTGAAAAAAATCGTCAAAACTCACCTGACCAGATACCACTACAACCGTATCTTTTTTGCAGTTTTTCACCAAATTGGTCTAAGCTTTCGCCCAAACAGGGTTAGGTCTAAACGTCCCAGAACGGTCATCAATGGTTGCGATACCAATTCGATTGCCTTTTTTCGTTGTCGCGAAGCGAGTTGACACCAGCAAACCAGCTGCCGTACTAATTTGCCCACGGCGATTTGGCGTGAGATCTTTTAATCGCGTAGAGCTGTAATGAGAAAGCTCTTTTAAATAACGACTTACCGGATGGCTGCTTAAATACAAACCTAGGGTTTCACGCTCACCATCTAGAATTTGTTTTTCTGTGTAAGGTGGCGTATGGGCGTAAGCATTTTCCACTTCTTCGTGTGTTTCTGTCAGCACACCGAACATATCGGTTTGCCCCATGGCCTCATCTTTTGCATGCTGATCAGAGGCTTTGAGTGCATCTTCTAGATTCTTAGATAACGCCGCACGATGTGGTCCTAGCTTATCAAATGCGCCCGACATAATCAGACTTTCAAAGGTACGACGGTTAATTTTCTTCAAATCAACGCGAGCACATAAATCAAATAAGTCTCTGAAAATCCCACCTTCATTACGAGCGGTAATCAGTGCATCAATCGGACCTTCACCCACCCCTTTAATGGCGCCGATACCATAAACAATTTCACCATTTTCATTCACACTGAAATGATGTTTTCCCTACATTGATATCCGGTGGGGTGACTTTTAAGCCCATACGTAAACATTCATCGTACAAGCCAACAATTTTATCCGTATTATCCATTTCCGAGGTCATTACTGCTGCCATAAACTCAGCAGGGAAATGGGTTTTCAGCCAAAGGGTTTGATAAGATACCAATGCGTAAGCGGCAGAGTGCGATTTATTGAAACCATAGCCGGCAAATTTTTCCACCAAGTCGAAAATCTTCATGGAAAGCTCGCCATCAACACCATTTTTTTCAGCGCCTTCTTTAAACACAGAGCGCTGTTTCGCCATTTCTTCTGGCTTTTTCTTACCCATCGCACGACGTAATAAGTCCGCACCACCAAGAGTATAACCCGCTAGCACCTGAGCAATCTGCATGACTTGCTCTTGGTACAAAATAATACCGTAAGTTGGCTCTAAAATCGGTTTAAGGCTTTCATGTTGATAGTTTGCGTCAGGATAAGAGACTTCTTCTCGACCATGTTTACGGTCAATAAAGTTATCCACCATGCCCGATTGTAATGGAGCCTGGTCGGAATAATGCCACCAACGCGATAATATCTTCAAAACAGTCTGGCTGAAGGCGTTTAATCAAATCTTTCATCCCACGCGATTCCAACTGGAATACGGCGGTCGTTTCAGACCGTTTCAGCAACTCAAAGGATTCGGGATCATCTAATGGAATAGCAGCAATATCAACTGGCGGTTTGCCTTCACGAGTAAGGCGGGCATTAATCATATCTAGTGCCCATTTGATAATGGTGAGTGTACGCAAACCTAAGAAGTCAAACTTCACTAAACCAGCATATTCCACATCATTTTTATCGAAGTGAGTAACAGGATGAAGTCCCCTCATTGTCACAATAAAGTGGTGCAAAGTCTGTAATCAAAGAAGGCGAAATCACCACGCCACCTGCGTGTTTACCCGCATTTCGCGTGACACCCTCTAGCTTACGCGCCATATCAATCAAGGCTTTGACTTCTTCATCTGAATCATATGCTGTTTGTAGTTGCGGTTCAGCCTCAAAAGCCTTGGCTAAGGTCATGCCGGGATCAGGTGGAATCATTTTCGAAATACGATCCACAAAGCCATAAGGATGGCCTAATACGCGACCCACATCTCGAATTACCGCTTTGGCCGCCATGGTACCGAAGGTAATAATTTGTGATACCGCACCGCGACCATAGGTTTCTGCCACATGATCGATAACGCGATCGCGTCCATCCATACAGAAATCCACGTCGAAATCGGGCATGGAAACACGTTCTGGGTTGAGGAAACGCTCAAAAAGAAGATCGAATTCAAGGGGATCCAAATCGGTAATTTTTAGTGCATAAGCCACCAATGAACCCGCACCAGAACCACGTCCAGGTCCTACTGGAATATCATTGTCTTTTGACCACTGGATAAACTCCATGACGATTAAGAAGTAACCCGGGAAACCCATTTGGTTAATCACATCGAGTTCGACTTGAAGACGCTCATCATATTCCGGTCGTCTTTCTGCCCGCACTTTTTCATCGGGGAATAAAAACGCCAACCGCTCTTCCAAACCTTCTTTGGATTTCATCACCAAATAATCTTCCGTACTCAGATCGCCTGTTGGGAATTTTGGGAGGAAATATTCGCCCAAACGCAAAGTAACATTACAGCGTTGCGCAATTAATACCGTATTTTCAAGCGCAGAAGGAATATCAGCAAATAATTGGCACATCTCTTCTTCTGAGCGGAAATATTGTTGTTCGGTATAACATTTTGGACGTTTTGGGTCGTCTAGGGTATAGCCATCATGAATAGCGACACGAATTTCGTGCGCCTCAAAATCATCAGGCTTAAGAAAGACCACATCATTGGTCGCCACAAGCGGTAAATCATGCGTTTCAGCAAGTTTTAATGCTGCTTGAATATAACGTTCTTCATCCGGACGACCCGTTCGGGAAAGAGAAAGGTAAAAATGGTCAGGAAAAAATTCTTGATAAAAACTGACCGCACTTTCAGCTTCAGAGTTATTTTCTTTAAGGAGTTTTTTCGCGATATCGCCTTGTGTACCACCCGATAAAACAATTACACCTTCACGGTGTTCAATTAACCATTCCTGGTCAATATAAGGCAAGTCCACATAGCCGCGTTGATAGGCTTTTGAAAGCAGTAATGTGATGTTTTTATAGCCTTCATTGTTCTTAGCAAGTAAAGTGAGCGTAAATAATTCCTCACCGCATAACTCGCTTTTAACATGAACATCTGCGCCAATGATTGGTTTAATCCCCGAAGAAAGGGTTTCACCATAAAAACGTACCACACCACAAAAAAATTGGTGAAATCCGTTAATGCCAACGCGACCATATTATTTTGCTGCACACGCTTTGACTAATGGTTTCACTTTCGCGATTCCATCAATCATTGAAAAATCAGTGTGCGTACGAAGATGTACAAAACGCGGTTGAGTTGACATTAACAATCCCTATGTTGATAGTTAAAACGAATAAATTAAGCTTTTTTAATATCTATTTTAGCTAAGCCTTCTTTAAAAGCTAATCCATAACGTCTTGGTATTGACGCTTCAAATCTACCATTCTCTACTGTAGTTTCATAGCTGCAAACTTTAAATTCAGGCACACGAATAAAGGAATAATCAACATTGACCATAGGGGATATTTTGGAATATAACGTCCATCTTACTTTGCTCCCTTCTTCAAAAGAGGTTTTTGCATCAAAACTGCTTGCCCCCTCGCAATGCGCAATTTGGTAATTAGAATAAAACGCCCCAGGGAAAGGCTTAGCATCACAGAAATTAAATACTCTATCATGTGCGAAAACATCTTGGCGAATATAGCCCCACAACTCCTCTGCAAGAAAATCCTGATCAGCAAAATGACGAGAGTCGTAACCCTTATCAATAAAACGTTGAATTCTTGCTTCCATATCAGGAACAGCGCCGGCTTTTGCTCCCCACATCCCCGCTAAAATAAGTGCTGTATGGGAACCTGAATCACGCATCGTATGGAATGAACGACCACTTTCAATCCATTCAGCCACGGCTTCACCCTCTCGGTGAGAGACCACGGAGTCAGCATCACGGAAGATCACATACTCAGCTTCTAGATCATTAATTGCAAGAAAACGCCACATTGCACCAGGCCATTTATCCACAGGTGAAGTGACATATACTACTTCAGCACCATTATTTTTTAATCGTTGAATCGCTTCAGATGAAACTGAATCATCTACATAAAAACGGCATACCCACCCAGGGAATAACATGGGAGATACTTGTGTATTTAATATCGCCGGCTCAACATATTTAGGATTATTGCCAAATAAAGAAAATGCGATAATTCGTTTACCATTTTTAGGTGCAGGAGCAGGAACCATTTCCTGTGTTGGAACGGGAATGGCTTTGTCTTTCATCTCAAGGGCTAAACTGCCATAAAAGCCTGAACGTTCCCAATTACCTATTCCGCCATAAGCATGTGCTAACAAATCTAAAGCCGGAATATATTGAGCATCTAATTCTAATGTTTTTAATTCCGCCTCAATGGCTTCTTCCCATTTTAATTCTTTCAAATAAACATAAGCAATTTTATGGGAATATTCAGGATTACTGGGATCAAGTAAATAAAGCATTTCAGCCAGCTTTAATGCTTCATCATATTCTTTATTTTCAATTGAAGAAACGTAAGATCTCTCTAGCGCTTTTTGTGCGTCGATATTATTCATAATCAAAATAAATTGGTCATAATTATTACGCCGGAACTATAAAAGCACCGGCGTAACGAAATTTTATATTCAAGGTTTTATTATTTTCTTGCCAATGGTGGCACGAAAGTTAAACCTAAATCCCAAGGTTGTTCAATCCAAGTATTTTGTGGAATATCAATCACATAATCATCCACTAACTCAGCACCTGCAGGTTTTGCGAATACCGTGACGAATTTTGCTTTTGGATACATTTCACGAATTGCACGAGCGGTATTGCCGGTATCTACCAAATCGTCTACCACGATCATTCCTTCACCATCACCATCTGCACGGTGTAATACTTTTAATGCACCTTGTTCATCGTGATCATAACTAGCAATACACACGGTTTCTACGAAACGAATATTTAATTCGCGAGCAAGTACCGCTGCAGGGAATAAACCACCACGGCTTACTGCGATGATACCTTTCCACTGAGTGGCAGGAAGTAAACGTTCCGCTAATTTGCGGGCATGCATTTGGAACATATCCCAAGTCACAACATATTTCGCTCATAACAAATACCTTAAACTTTGTCGCTAAATAAAAAAATTGCGGAATTTTAACCTGAAATGGCGTTTTATGCTATGATTTCCGCAAAAATTTTAATGAAAAAAGGAGTTCATTATGTCAGAAATTACCACATTACAACCGCAATTACTTTGGAAATGGTTTGATCAAATTTGTGCGATTCCACATCCTTCTCATCACGAAGATGCGCTCGCGACCTTTATTGTTAACTGGGCGAAAGAAAAACAATTTTTTGCCGAGCGTGATGAAGCCGGTAATGTATTAATCCGTAAACCAGCCACAGCAGGAATGGAAAACAGCCAACCTGTTGTGTTACAAGCACATTTAGATATGGTTCCGCAAGCGAATGAAGGCAATCCACATAACTTCGCTCAAGACCCAATTCGCCCTTATATTGATGGGGATTGGGTAAAAGCACAAGGTACCACACTTGGCGCGGATAACGGTATCGGCTTAGCCTCGACCTTAGCGGTATTAGAAAGTACCGATATTGCACATCCACCACTTGAAGTGTTACTCACCATGACTGAAGAAACCGGCATGGATGGTGCCGTACACCTTCGCCGTAACTGGTTAAAATCGGAAATCTTAATTAATACCGATACCGAAGAAATCGGTGAAATCTATATTGGTTGTGCTGGTGGGGTAAATGCGAATGTTGAGCTACCTGTTCACCGTGAAACCAATTCATTCAGCCATACTTTGCAAATTAACTTAAAAGGTTTACGTGGCGGTCACTCTGGTTGTGATATTCACACTACACGTGCGAATGCAATTAAAGTATTGGCGCGTTTATTAGCAAAACTTTCACAAAATCAACCGCACTTTGCCCTTGCAGAAATTCGTGGTGGCTCAATTCGTAATGCGATTCCACGTGAAGCAGCTGCAACCATTTGCTTCAATCATGATGTAGAAAGCGTAAAAAGTGCGGTCAAAAATTTTGAAGTTTTATTGAAAGAAGAGCTTGCTATCGCTGAACCAAACTTAACCTTTAACCGCTGAGCAAGTTGAAAATCCACAACAAACCTTCACGCTTGAAACCACCAAAAAAAGTGATTAATTTGCTGAACGTCTTACCAAATGGCGTAATCCGCAACAGTGATGTAATCAAAAATGTCGTGGAGAGCTCGTTAAGCATTGGTGTATTAAAAACCCTTGAAGATAAAATCAAAGGTACGATTCTTATTCGCTCGCTTATTGAAAGTGGTAAAGAGTATGTAGGAGAAACCTTAACTTCACTCGCTGAACTCACTGGCGCAACGGTTGAATTCTCAGGTTCTTACCCTGGTTGGAAACCGGTAAACGACACGGCAATTTTAGCCTTAATGAAAAAACATTATGCAGAAGTGCTTGGCAAAGAGCCTGAGATTAAAGTGATTCATGCAGGGTCTTGAATGTGGCTTGTTGAAAGAACATTATCCGAATATTGATATGATTTCTGTAGGGCCAACTATTCGCAATGCGCATTCGACCTGATGAAAAAGTCCAAATTTCAACAGTACAAACTTACTGGGAATTACTCACTAAAGTCTTAGCAGATATTAAATAATCTACAAATAAAAAGGGCTAAATATTACATTTAGCCCTTTATTTTTTATCTTTTATAAACTACGTAATGCTTCGATACGTTTTTCAAGTGGAGGATGACTCATAAAGAGTTCGCTACGTTTGCCATTAATCATAAAGGCATTAAGTGAACCTTCCATCTCTTGTGGCTCATGAATTTGTTGTAAACGTTGCAATGCCGCAATCATTTTTTCTTTACCAACAAGTTGTGCAGAACCTGCATCTGCGCGGTATTCGCGATAGCGTGAGAACCACATCGCGATAATGCTCGCTAAAATACCAAACAAGATTTCTAACACCATTGAGACTAAGAAGTAAATGCCTGAGCTGCGGCTTTCTTCATCGCCATTACGAGAACTTGCCACCACATTAGCAATCACACGAGATAAGAAAATCACAAAGGTATTCAATACGCCTTGTAATAAAGTCATGGTCACCATATCACCGTTCGCAATGTGTGATACCTCATGAGCCAATACCGCTTCAGCTTCTTCTTCCGTCATGGAGTTTAATAAGCCCGTACTAATCGCCACTAAAGAATTGTTTTTAGTTGCCCCCTGTAGCAAAAGCATTCGCATCATTAGAATGGTAGAATCGCCACATCTGGCATTGGGATGCCTGCTTGTTGCGCTTGACGGCGTACAGTTTCTACCAACCAACGTTCAGCTTGATTACGTGGTTCAGTAATCACTTCCGCGCCCACAGAGCGCAATGCCATGGTTTTTGATAAAAATAATGAAATCAATGATCCGGCAAAACCGAAAAAGCATTGCCATAATTAAAATGCCACCTGTACTATTTCCTGCAATACCTGTCACATTTAAAATAATCCCTAACACAAGCATCACAGCAAAGTTAGTGGCTAAAAATAAAAGGATTCGCATCATAATAAAGTTCCTCAATAAAATAGAAAGTAAACACTGCAATAATGGAGAATTTTTTTGCAAAATTCAAGGTTTAAACAAATAATTTATTGTAAATCTTCTAAGGTATTAAAATTTACAAATCGTCCTTCTTGTTCGTCAAATTGGACAGCAACCGCGCCATTTTTGTTCATAAATTGTAATAAACGACGTTCGCCTTCGTTTAAATAAGCGCGTAACTTCTCTTTAAGCTGAACGGACATCAAACAAAATGTCGGGTGCTCACGCTCTTTATCTTTTGCATAAGCCATTAAAGTGCGGTCATTTTTAACCGCACTTTTTAGTTTTTCTAATAAAGTTTTTGAGGGAAAATACGGACTATCACAAGGCACAAAAAGTACAAAAATCTGTTTTTAGCTTTTTCGAGTGCTGTTAACATACCGCTCAATGGTCCCCTGAAAATCAGGCAATTCATCTGAAAATACAGGAAAACCCCATTGTGCATATTCCTCATGGTGACGATTAGCATTGATAGAAATATCAATCACTTGAGGTTGTAAGCGTTCAATCACATGGCTAATTAATGGTTTATTTTGTAAAAGCTGTAAGCCTTTATCCGCCCCATTCATCCTCCGTGCTTTTCCACCCGCTAAAATAACCGCACTTATTGTGTATTTCATATTTTCTTATTGCCTTATTTGAAGTATGATCTAGCCTTATTTTTCTCCATTTAAAAGGAAATAGCAATGAAATGTAAGCGTTTAAATGAAGTATTGGAACTTTTACAACCTTATTGGTCTAAAGACCCAGATCTGAGCTTGTTACAAATTTTGCAAAAAATTGCTGATGAAGCAGGTTTTGATAAACCCGTAGCAGAATTATCTGATGAAGTGATTATTTATCATTTAAAAATGCACGGCACAGATAAACTTGAGCCAATTCCCTGGCATCAAAAAAGATTATGAAGAAGATTTTAAAACCGCATTGTTAAAAGCGCGTGGAATTATTAAATAAGGAAAACAAATGAAAAAAGTTTTATTTTTACTCGGTGCTTTATTTTCATTTAATGCATTCGCAGCCAACCTAGAAGAAGGCAAACAATACGTTCAAGTGAGTCAAACCGCTTCTGCACAACCAGAAGTGATTGAGTTTTTCTCTTTCTACTGCCCACATTGCTATGCCTTTTGAAATGGAATACCACATTCCAAAACAAGTTGCAGAAGGCTTACCACAAGGCACTGAATTTAAACAATATCATGTTAACTTCTTAGGTCGTCAATCTGAAAACCTCACTCGTGCATGGGCATTAGCGATGGCACTTGGTGCAGAAAGCAAAGTGAAAGCGCCTTTATTCGAAGCGGCACAACAAGATAAATTAAGCTCAATGGACGATATTCGCAAAATCTTCATTGATAACGGCGTTACAGCTGAACAATTTGATAACAACATCAACAGCTTTGCTGTAAACGGTTTAGTGAATAAACAAGTAAATGCGGCTGAACAGTTTAAAGTACGTGGCGTACCTGATTTCTATGTCAATGGCAAATATCGTGTAAACCCTGAAGGCTTAAATTACGATGATTTCGTCAAAGATTATGTAGAAACCGTGAAAGGTTTATTGCAAAAATAAAAAAAAATTGGTTTAATGCCTGCCGTTTTTAAATATAAAGAAGAGAGATGATTATGGCTGCTAGTTTCAGTGTTACTCGTCGTTTTTTTGACGACAAAAACTACCCACGCGGATTTTCCCGTCACGGTGATTATACAATCAAAGAATCCCAAGTATTAGAGCAATATGGTCAAGCGTTTAAAGCATTAGATTCAGGCGAGCGCAAGCCAGCGACAAAAGAAGAAAAAGAATTTGTTGCTTTTTGCCGTGGTGAACGTGCACCGGAAACTTTCTTCGAAAAAACGTGGAATAAATATCGTACTCGCATTAACACAACAAAACGTGTTTACACCTTATCAGGTGATGTGAGCGAAGCGGCTTCTGGCGGCGAAGATTATTCTGGCGAATAATACATTTTAAAAGGCAGGCAGAAGCTTGCCTTTTGCTTTTTTACTCAATCCCCATGCTTGCCAAGGGCTGTGGGATATTTATCATTCAAACGTAAACATCAATGCAACTACCCATTTCCCAATATACCGAACTCCTGCAAAAAAAGACTGAAAAAGCTGACCGCACTTTTGCAGCCCTTTAACGCCCCAGAAATAGCCGTGTTTGATTCACCGACTAGCCATTATCGGATGCGTGCAGAATTTCGTATTTGGCATGATAAAGGCGATTTTTATCACATCATGTTTGATCAAAGCACCTTGCAACGTTATCGAGTGGATGAATTCCCAATTGCCAGCGAACTGATCAATCGCATGATGAAAACCTTACTGCCATTGTTAAAAACGCAGGAAGTATTACATAAAAAACTGTTTCCAAATTGATTATTTGAGCACACTCAGCAATAAGATTATTGTAAGCCTGCTTTACCACAAGCAACTCACGGAAGAATGGCAAAGCGCTGCTACACGCTTAAAAGAAGAATTACAACAAGTTGGTTTTGATGTGCAGTTGATTGGTCGTGCGAGTAAACAAAAAATCTGTTTAGAGCAGGATTTTGTCGATGAAGTGTTACCAGTGAAAGGGCGTAATTATGTTTATCGCCAAGTGGAAAACAGCTTTACCCAGCCTAATGCAGCGGTAAATTGCAAGATGTTGGAATGGGCGATTGATTGCACTCAAGGTTCTCAAGGGGATTTATTAGAGCTGTACTGCGGTAACGGCAATTTCTCCATCGCCCTTGCACAAAACTTCCGAAAAGTGCTTGCTACCGAAATCGCCAAGCCATCCGTGGCTGCCGCACAATTTAATATTGCGGAAAATGGTATAGATAATCTACAAATTATCCGTATGTCAGCAGAAGAGTTTACCCAAGCAATGAATGGCGTCCGTGAATTTAATCGCTTAAAAGGCATTGATTTAAAAGCCTATCAATGCAATACGATTTTTGTGGATCCACCACGAGCAGGGCTTGACCCTGACACGGTAAAACTGGTGCAGAATTACGATCGTATTTTGTATATTTCCTGCAATCCACATACCCTTTGTGAGAATTTGCAAACCCTAAGCCAAACCCACCGCATTGAAAAAGCGGCGCTGTTTGATCAATTCCCTTACACAGATCATATGGAAAGCGGCGTATGGCTGGTGAGAAAATAAAAATTCAACTGCTTGCCGAAGCGGGAACATTGTCAGAATTGACCGCACTTTGTTCCCCTTTTGGTATCGAGCATTGTACTGAAAGTCCGCTTGCATTGGTGAAAACTGAAACTCATCTCGCCTTGCGTAAACTTGATGAGCCCAAATTGGGCGATGTGTTTGTGGATTTTGTAGCTGGTGCGATGGCCCATCGTCGTAAATTTGGCGGTGGACGTGGCGAAGCTATTGCCAAAGCTGTAGGCATTAAGGGCGCTGAATTGCCTAGCGTGATTGATGCCACAGCAGGGCTTGGTCGAGATGCTTTTGTTTTAGCTTCTATCGGTTGCCAAGTTCGCTTAGTAGAACGTCATCCAGTAGTATATTTGTTATTGCAGGATGGACTCAACCGCGCCTATCAAGATGCAGAAATAGGCGAAATGATGCAACAAAATATGCGCTTACTAGATGTTCATCATATTGCCGAACTCAATCCACAAAACCGAGAGTGCCGATGTGGTGTATTTGGATCCAATGTATCCACACAAGCAAAAATCCGCCCTAGTTAAAAAAGAAATGCGTATATTCCAACATTTGGTTGGTGCAGATTTGGATGCCGATGAGCTCTTGACACCTGCGCTACAATTAGCCCGTAAACGCGTGGTGGTAAAACGTCCTGATTATGCGGAATTTTTAGCGCAAAAAGCGCCCCATGTCAGTCGTGAAACCAAAAATCACCGCTTTGATATTTATATGGGAGAAGCACAATGCTAAAAGAAAGTGCAGTAGTGATGAGCTATGATGCAGAAACGGGTCTTGCTAAAGTGAAATGTCAATCACAAAGCGCCTGTGGAGCTTGTTCGGCTAGAGAAGCCTGTGGAACAGCTTCCCTTTCTGAGCTTAACGGAAAACGAGGCGAGCATATCTTCACGCTAGAAACCATCACGCCACTGCGTGCAGGCCAAATGGTAGAAATCGGTCTAGAAGAAAAATCCATGTTATTTTCAGCATTGTTAATGTATATCGTGCCGCTTTTCACTCTATTGGTTGCAACATTGCTTTCTAGCTATATCAGTGAAAATGAGCTCATCCGTGCGAATTTTAATCTTTATGTTGACCGCACTTTCTTTTGTGATGGTTAAACGTTACACCCGAAAACTTGACCGACAAACGGAATTTCAGCCTGTTTTGTTGAGAGTATTGTCCTAAATAAAAAGAACGGTTGAAAACAATTAAATTTTCAACCGCTCTTTTGTACTTAGCTTATTGCAACTCAAAAGGCTTACATGAAGATGTAGGCTTTTCTATTAAGATAATAATCTTTGTACTAAAGAAGTATAAATATTAACCCCAGTAAGCAATTGATTTTCATCAAAATCAAATTCAGCTTCATGATGACCTGCTGTGCGATCTGCACCAAGAATGAAGTAAATAGCCTTGCCCCCATGTTCTTGTACACGTCTACCTAAAATAGTCGCATCTTCACTTGCATTGAAAGCATAATCTGAATTTACGTTATTTATTTGTGGTTGTTCAAGGGATATTTCTTCGATGAGTTTTATAAGTTCAACATCGTTATTCATATCCACTGCTTCACCTACAATTTCAGTTTCATACGCTACATCAAAACTTATGGAGATACCTTTGGCTATTTGCATGACTTGTTCAGTCATGTATTCATTAATTGCTTTATTTTCTCCCCGCACTTCTAATTGTAATTCAGCAGAGGATGGAATGACATTTCGTCCTTCACCCGCTTTTAGCACACCCACATTAATTCTTGTCATGCCTTCACCATGGCGTGCAATACCATGAAGTTGAGTGACTGTATGCGCTGCAGCTAATAAAGCATTACGACCTAAATGGGGGCAGCACCTGCATGTGCAGGTTTACCTTTATAGCGAATATCAATTTTTTGTAGTAGAAAGAAAATTTCTTGGATTAGCAATAACTGTGCCTGTATTCGCGCAAAAAAACTAATGTGTGAAGAAGCAAAATAATCTGCATCATCAATTATGCCACTTTGTGCAATGGCTGCTGCACCTCGAACACCTTCTTCTGCTGGTTGGAATACAATTTTTACTTTTCCAGTGAGTTTATCTTTGTTCTGAGCGATCCATAATGCAACACCTAAACCTATTGTAATATGTGAATCATGTCCCACAAGCATGCATAAAAGCCATCGTTAATTGAGGCAAAACCTTCTTTATTTGGAATATGCTCGGATGAACGAGTTTCTGTTACATTCACACAGTCAATATCAAAAGCGTAACGCGATGGTTTTTCCTGGTTTACCTGAATCAAATAATGCCACACAACCAGTGTACCCTTCCATTTTTTCGAGCCATTTTTCATTAGCTCCATAGGCTTTTTGCATTAGCTAAACCTTTATCTACTACGGCTTGTTTTTCGTCCACGAACAAAGTCCGGATTTATAATTTGTTTGCCAAGAAAAAAATTTCAAAACAACCTAAGTCTTCCAAGTAATCCGCAATGCGAGAAGTTGTCCAAAAATTCACTCCAACCAATTTCTGGAAAACGATGAAATTCACGACGCCATTTAACAAGTTGATTTAAATCTAAGTTCATTTTTTTCTCCTTTAAAAGTCTATAAAAACAGACCGCACTTAAATAAAGTGCGGTCAATTTTTTACTATTTCTACAACATAAATAATGCTAAGAATAAAACAGCAAGTATCATGCCTGGTGCGGTACGTTTTACCATTTCTACTGGGCTTACCATCGCAAGGCCTGCACAAACAATGGTTACACCTGCAATTGGTGAAGCTGTACGACCGATTGCACCAGCAATAGCTGCTGCCATACCAAGATTTACGTGAGTGTAGCCGAGTTCTACAGCATGTGGCGTGACGGCAGTGTTAAAGGCAATCGCTGCTGCATCGCCAGAGCCTGTAATTAAGCCCATTAAGAATGGTCCCAATTGTTGCACCCCAACGTACAAATTCGTTGGATTCTTTTAAGAAAGAAATTGCAGCATCAACTGCACCCGTAGATTTTAATCCTGCTACAAATACGCTGGCTGCAATGATGATACCAAGTACGTTTGCATAAGAATTTCCCATACCATTGAAAAATTCTTCAGTGATTTTTACTGGGGAAATACGAGTTACTATAATGCCGTAAATTGCGCCAATAAGCATCGCTTGAGGAACGCCCATTTTAGTCCATTCAAGACCCGGTACTTGTTGTAATGACGTTCCACCAATTACTAAAATAACTAATGGTATTAATGGTGCAAGGGCATAAAAGTACATTGACGCCTTCAACAACTTTAATTTCACTTTCTTTTTGTTCTGCAAGATAAGCTTTTACGATGTTGTTCACCATAATCTTTAAAAACAAGTGCAAGAATTGTTAAAACAACCGCACCTATTGCTCCCGCAATCATGCTATATGGCGCATGTGAAAGGTTTACTTGAGTGATAGTTAAGCCTGACATTTCACTAATCATTGCTGAGTGAGAAGAACCCGGGCTCATCATTGATCCAAAAGTCCCTGCTAAAATAGCTGCACCAGCAGTAGCTGGTCGGACACCCGCACTTTTTTTAAAACGGGGAATTAATGTTGCGCCAACCGCAGCAGCACAACCAGCAGCAGAAGGAATAGCAATATTGATGAAAAAAAGGTGATGACTGTTGCAATCGGAATTAAGAAGAATTTTAATCCGCTTAATGGTTTGGTAAGTAAATGTACCAGATGAGTATCACATTGAGTGTATTTCATTACATAAGCAAAACCCATACTGGAACAGATAGCCATAATTAATCCGCTAGATGTCATGCTTTTGGCAAAAGCATCTAATGCGCCCATTGGATTAAGCGTCAGAATGGACATTATTAAACCGACACCAATCAAAACGGTTCGGGTTTCGGCTTTTTTTAATTAGAAAATAAATTGTGGCAATAATGCCAACCACTGCAACGATGGATTTAAATAATTCCATTATATGTTCCTTTTTAAGTTAATAAGAAAAAGTTGTATTGATGTCAAATGTGCCACATTCCATATTTTCACTGAAGCACAAAATAGGATTTTTCCCCCAACACAGTTGCCATTTCATTTTTGTATATGAAGCGCAGAACCTTCAGGCAATGCATATACAAGTGCGGTTGGATTAACGAGTAAAAAAAATTCTGCCAAACGTTCTTCTCGGCTTTCACCATTGTGGCCTTTGCATTTTACCTGAAATAAAGTGCGGATTAATTTGATGAGGAAAAAAAGCTGTAATGCTTGAAATGAAGGAGGATAAGTAATCGGCATATCATTAGTTGTCATAATGGATGCACCAGCTACATTGGCTCCCAGCACTCCAACCAAAAATAAGGCGTACCGTTATTCACTTTTTCACGAATGATATCAATCAAATTGTGTTCATAAAGTTGTTTTAACAAACAAAATGTATTCCCGCCGCCAATAGCGATGATATCTGCTTGTTCAATGATATCTCGATGCTGTTTACCATGATGAACGGAAACAATATTCATCCTTAAATCAGAAAGTGCATTTTGCACAGTTTTTTCATATTCATCAAAAGTGCGGCGTACCCCAGCATAAGGCACAAAAGCAATTGTTTTACCACGATAATCAGTCAGGAAATTTTGTAACCAAGGTATTGTGTGTTCAAGATAACCTGTGTTCTTGTATTTTGAACTACTGAGCAGTAACATGTCTTTCATTTTCCACTCCTTTTTAGAGGCATTTAGCAGTACCGATATTACACTTAGAAAAGGTTAATTTTCAAAGAAAATTATTGTTGTTTGACGAATATCAAAAAAAATAAACCGTATCAGAAGAAAACTATGTCAATTAATCTTAATCGTGTTCAAAATTTAATTGAAAAACTGGCTTTTATTTCATGTTATATCAGTGAAAATGAACTCATCCGTGCGATTTTAATCTTTATGTTGACCGCACTTTCTTTTGTGATGGTTAAACGATATACCCACAAACTCGGCCAACAAACGGAATTTCAGCCTGTTTTGTTGAGAGTGTTGTCCTAAATAAAAAGAACGGTTGAAAACAATTAAATTTTCAACCGCTCTTTTGTACTTTAAGCTTATTACTACTCGAAAGAGCCTACATGAAGATGTAGGCTTTTCTTTTTTAATTAAGCTTGAGATTTTTTAAGGTCAAATTTGTAAGAAACAAAACCATACAATGTCCAACCGATAAAGGTCACAATTGAACCGTATAACATCGCTTGTTCACCTGCAGCATAAAGCGCATAGATACTATAGACTGAACCAATAAAGGCAACAAGAACAGTTTTTTTGTATTTTTGGTGAGGAACATTTTCAGTTTTCAACAATACGGCAAGTGCTGCCATTGAGAGCAAGTATGGAATAACGTTCGTTACTACCGCGAGGTCCACCAACACATTGAATTGTTTATTTAATGATGGGCTGATTGTCATTAATGATAGTAATGTTTGTAACGAAGTGATGGTTACCATACCAACGATTGGTGCATCTTTGCTAGTAACTTTTTTGAAGAATGCTGGGAAATAACCTTCTTCCGCTGAAGATTTGAATACTTGAGCAATAGTGAACTGCCAACCTAATAATGAACCGAAACAAGACATCACCATTAAGCCCATGATCACTTTACCGATTGTTTCATCAAACATATGAGCAAAGGCTAAACCGAACGGTGCAGTTGAGTTAGCAAGTTCAAGGTTAGGAACAATACCTGCGATAACGTTAGTAGAAACGATATAAATTACCGCTGCACCTAAAGTACCACCAAGTACCGCGATTGGTACGTTTTTCTCTGGATTTTCAACCGCATCAGAGTTCGCACAAGCAGACTCTAACCCTAAGAATGCCCATAATGTCATTGAAATAGATACACCAATCGCTTCAAAAGTAGGCACGTTGTGTGGGTTCCAAGAGTTTACATACATTGAACCATCAAACCATTTCCAACCGATGATTGAAATACCCTACCACAGGAATAATTACACCCCAAATGGTGAATGAACTGATGTTACCCGTAATTCTTGCGCCACCGAAGTTAAGAACAGTCGCAAGCCAAAGAGTGAAGATCGTCCATAATGCGATAGAAAGTGGAGAAAGGGTTGCACCGAGGAACTCTGAACCATAACCTACAGCAGAAATCGCAATCGCAGTATTCGCAATAACTAACGACACACCATAAGTATAGTTTGCCATGAAGTTACCAGCTTTACCGAAAGAGTATTCTGCATAGCCACCCATACCACCAGATTTTCTACTAAACATACCGCATTGTGCGAATGCATAAGCTAAGGCTGTTGAACCAACTGCGGTTACAAGCCAAGAAACGATAGAAATAGTCCCAATTTCGGCTAATTTGGTCGGTAACATAATGATACCTGAACCCATCATATTAACCATGGTCAGAATGGTGAGTTGAACCACACCAATTTTATTACTTTTAGCACTCATAATTTATACTCCTTAAAGTGCGGTCAAAAAATCAGATGTTTTTAACCGCACTTTTTTTGTTTGTGCTGAGAGGGTTATGAGGAAAAACCTCATAACCACACTTTATTAATAGTCAGTTAAAACATAGCCATATGCACGAGTACGTCCATCAGGGTCTTTTTGTAAGTAAACCCCTTGGATTTCAGGTGCGAAACCAGGTAATGTGTTGATACCTTCTTCTAATGCGAGGAAGTATTTTTGTGCAGTCGGACTCCATCTTTCCCCTGGAACCACACATAACACACCTGGAGGATAAGGTAATGCACCTTCCGCAGCTACGCGACCAACAATGTCAGTTAATGCAACAAGTTCAACTTTGTTACGAACGAATTCAATATTCGCATCGTGTGGATTTAATGCATATTCCGGTAATGTTGCTTTGCGGAATAGGTCTTTTTGAAGTTGTTTTACATTTGCGGCTTACATAAAGGTCATGCATTTCTTGGCATAATTGACGGATTGTGTAACCTTTGTAGCGGTCTTCGTTGTTTTTGTACACAGTTGGCAATACATCTTTTAATAAAGAGTTTTGTTTAATGTGTTTTTCGAACAAGGCAATTTGAGCTACCAATGTTTGCATTTTGGTGAGAGTTTCTGCCGGAGTGAGCAAGAATAAGATAGAGTTCAAGTCACATTTTTCCGGAATAATACCGTTTTCACGTAAGTAGTTTGCAAGAATGGTTGCTGGAATACCGAAAGTCTTCATATTCACCATTTTCTAAGCTGATACCTGGAGTGGTAAGCAAGAATTTACATGGGTCAACGAAGTATTGTTCATCTGCATAGCCTTCAAATTTATGCCATGTATCAGTTGGGTGGAATTTGAAGAATTCGAGGTTGGTTGCGATTTCTTCTGTGTCATAATCTTGCCATTTTTTACCTTTCACTGTTGTAGGGATGAATGGACGGATTAAATCACAGTGATTCAATACTAATTTACGTGCTTCGATACCCACTTTCACACATTCATGCCATAAGCGAAGACCTGCTTCACTACCTTGGATTTTCGCGTTCACATCTAATGTTGCAAACAATGGATAGAACGGACTGGTTGAAGCATGTAACATGAAGGCGTTATTGAAACGTTTATGGTTTACATAACGATCTTGACCTTTGATATGTTTATCTTTTTTATGGATTTGTGAAGCTTGTGAGAAACCAGCTTGTTGTTTGTGAACAGATTGTGTCACTAAAATACCAGGGTCATTTTCATTTAATTCAAGCAATAATGGAGAGCAATCTTTCATCATTGGAATGAATTGTTCATAACCTACCCATGCAGAGTCGAATAAGATGTAATCACAAAGGTGACCGATTTTATCCACAACTTGGCGTGCGTTATAAATCGTACCGTCATAAGTACCTAATTGGATAACTGCTAAACGGAACGGACGTTTTTGGTTTAATTTTTCAGGTGCCACTTCTTTGATTAATGATTTTAAGTAATCTTCTTCAAAACAGTGACTATCAATACCACCGATGAAACCAAATGGGTTACGTGCAGTTTCCAAGTAAATTGGTGTTGCACCTGCTTGAATTAACGCACCGTGGTGGTTTGATTTGTGGTTGTTACGGTCAAATAACACTAAATCGCCTGGAGAAAGCACTGCGTTTAATGCTACTTTGTTTGCAGATGAAGTACCGTTTAATACAAAGTAAGTTTTATCTGCATTAAATACTTGAGCGGCATATTTTTGTGCATCACAAGCTGCACCTTCATGAATTAACAAGTCACCTAATTTTACGTCCGCATTACAAATATCAGAACGGAAAATATTTTCACCAAAGAAATCGTAAAGGAAACGACCTGCAGGGTGTTTACGGTAGTATTGACCACCTTGGTGTCCTGGACAGTCGAAAGCGATATTACCCATTTCCACATATTCACTTAACATTTTGAAGAATGGAGGTAACATTTTTTCTTCATAAAGTTTTGCTGCAGTTTCGATTTGGCGGCTATAAAGTTTGATGTCATAACCGTTTAAATCTTGGATATGGTAAATAGAATCATAGAATTTTGGATCCACTTGTTGTTCTTCTGTTTGAACAACGAATACTGGAACGCCGAATTTTGTTGCTTGAATTCGACCGAGGTATTCTCCTACATCACCTGAACTTAACACGATAGCCGCAACATCTGTAAAGTCTGTTTTGGCAATCTCAACTAATTCTCTATTTGTAGAGAAATATTGTTCAACTTTTGGGCTATATGCAATTTTTTTAAGTTTGGCATAATAAACTCCTTTATTTATTTTTGACGTAAAGTTACCCTGCATTATTAATTTTAATAACGCAATAGATTTATTTAGAATAAAACAAACCCTCTCTAGATTTTAATAACAAAAACTAAAGTAAGAATATATTTATTTTAAATTAAATAAGATTAAGTTAATTCCTAAAGATATTTCTTACCTGTTCTAGGCAATGTAAAAATATTCAGAAATTAATCTGTGGAGACTCTCTAAACTGAGAGAACAACTCTGTTTAGAGAGCCGTGTTGGATGGTTTATTTTGAGAAGCAAATACTGAATATGAGAAGCAAGAGCGATGCGATGGCATCATAATATGGCGAGTACGACGGATGTGCGCCATCAAAGAACGACCTTTTATCGGATTAAACCGTAAAAGTCTCAATACTTTCGTATGGACGTATCTGTGTATATATGTACGAAGTAGCATAGAAAAAGTCCCTCTTTCTATTTAAACTAACCTTTGTTGGGTACATTCTCTGCTTGTGTAAATATTATGTCAATAATATTTTTCAAAAAATGTGATCATTATCAAAAAAATAAATTTAAATTTTACATAAAAAAATAAAACTACAAAAAGTATAGAAATATTTTATCCTTAAAAATGAGATGATGAATAAATATACCAATTTATCTAGCTACTTCCTAAGCTAAACTCGCAACCATGACTGCTTTTAATCGTATGCATACGGTTTTCTGCTTGCTCAAATGCAATATTCATCGGTGACTCAAATACCTCTTCAGTCACTTCAATGCCATTTGCTAATTCAGGGTATTTTTCTGCAATTTGGCGACCCACTTTGGTTTCACTATTATGGAATGCAGGTAAACAGTGCATGAATTTTACTTTTGGATTACCCGTATGCTTCATGAGTTCTGGCGTTACTTGATAAGGAAGCAATAACTTAATACGTTCTCCCCAAGCTTCTAATGGCTCGCCCATTGAAACCCAAACATCGGTATGCACAAAATCAACGCCTCTTACGGCTTTGTCGATATCTTCTGTTACAGTAATCCGCGCACCACTTTCTTTGGCAAAACCTTTACACATTTCAATAAAACCGGCTTCTGGTAATAGGGCTTTAGGACCACAAATACGCACATCCATCCCTAATTTTGATCCAATTAGTAAAAGAGAATTCCCCATGTTATTACGTGCATCACCAATATACACATAACTAATTTGACGAAGTGGCTTGTCACAATGTTCAATCATCGTGAGAACATCCGCGAGCATTTGTGTAGGATGAAACTCATCCGTTAAACCATTAAACACCGGCACACCTGCATAATCCGCAAGTTCTTGCACAGTACTTTGTTTAAAGCCCCGATATTCAATCGCATCATACATTCTCCCAAGAACTCGAGCTGTATCCTTCATGCTTTCTTTATGTCCAATCTGAGATGAATTTGGATCAATGTAAGTCACTCTAGCGCCTTGATCATAAGCAGCTACTTCAAAAGCACAACGAGTACGAGTTGAGGTTTTTTCAAAAATGAGTGCAATATTTTTACCTTTAAGTTGTTGCTGCTCTGTCCCTGTATATTTAGCACGTTTCAAATCACGTGATAAATCTAACAAATAATTAATTTCGCGTTCTGAATGATGAACAAGACTCAATAAGTGTCTATTTTTAAGATTAAAAGCCATAGCGCTCTCCTTATCGGATGCCATCAATAAATGCAGGCTACCTTACTGTGAATGACTTAATTTTTAGAGGATTGGATGTTCTATTTTTGTCCCAAACGTGAAGTTTTGCAACCAAATTCAATTCCCTTATTTTGTGATGCATATCACACTTCATTTCATAACTTTATATTGCGCTTTCTTTATATATAAAAGAGCTTTAAAATCTTGCCGATTCTTATACAACAGGAGCTCATATGATCAACAGAAGAAATTTCATCCAACTTGGCGCAAGCAGTATTTTAGCGTTAAGTGCTAGCCGTTTTGCTTTTGCGAAAAGCGACACACAAGTCGATTTACGTATTGTGGCAACAACCGATATTCACAGTTTTTTAACTGACTTCGATTACTACAAAGATGCACCCACTGAGAAATTCGGTTTTACCCGTGCAGCAAGCTTGATTCGTCAAGCTCGTCAAGAGGTGAAAAACAGCGTTTTAGTTGATAACGGTGACTTAATTCAAGGTAACCCAATTGCTGACTATCAAGCAGCTAAAGGTTACTAAAGAAGGCAAACCAAACCCAGCCGTAGATTGCTTAAATGCGATGCACTATGAAGTAGGGACATTAGGTAACCACGAGTTTAACTATGGCTTAGACTATTTAGCCGATGCGATTAAACAAGCGAAATTCCCTATCATCAATGCTAACGTAGTGAAAGTCGGTACTGAAGAGCCATATTTCACGCCTTATGTGATTCAAACCAAAAGAAGTGGTGGATAGCCAAGGTAAAAACGCATAAACTAAACATTGGTTATATCGGTTTTGTGCCACCACAAATTATGGTGTGGGATAAAGCGAACTTACAAGGCAAAGTAGAAACGCGCGATATCGTGAAAACCGCACAAAAATATGTGCCAGAAATGAAACAAAAAGGTGCAGATATTATTGTGGCACTTGCGCACACTGGCCCATCTGACGAGCCATATCAAGAAGGTGCAGAAAACTCAGCATTCTACCTTGCTGATGTACCACACATTGATGCGATCGTTTTTGGTCACTCTCACCGTTTATTCCCAAATAAAGAGTTTGCAAAATCACCAAATGCAGATATTGCTAAAGGCACCGTGAAAGGTGTTCCTGAAAGTATGGCGGGCTACTGGGCAAACAACATCAGCGTGATCGACTTAACCCTTGCTCAACACAACGGCAAATGGTTAGTGGCTGATGGTAAAGCGGCACTTCGCCCAATTTACGATGCTGAAAACAAAAAAGCGACCACAGAAAGTGATGCAGAATTGACCGCACTTTTAAAACCTGTGCATGAAGCCACCCGTGAATTCGTGGCACAGCCAATCGGTAAAGCGACCGATAACATGTACAGCTACTTAGCCTTAGTGCAAGATGACCCAACTATTCAAATTGTGAACCAAGCACAAAAAGCTTACGTTGAAAAAGTGGCACCAAGTGTTGCAGCAATGGCGGGCTTACCAATTTTAAGTGCATGGCGCACCATTTAAAGCGGGCGGACGTAAAAATGACCCTACTGGCTATACAGAAGTGAACAAAGGTGAATTAACCTTCCGTAACGCAGCAGACTTTATACCTCTATCCAAATACGTTAGTTGTGGTGAAAGCAACCGGTGAAGAATTGAAAGAATGGTTAGAATGTAGCGCAGGTATGTTTAAACAAATCGACCCTACAAGCGACAAACCACAATCTTTACTTGATTGGGAAGGTTTCCGTACTTATAACTACGATGTGATTGACGGCGTAAATTATGAATTCGACCTGACTCAACCAGCGCGTTATGACGGCGAATGCAAATTGATTAACCCGAACTCACACCGTGTGGTGAATTTAACTTACCAAGGTAAACCGGTTGATCCAAAAGCAGAATTCTTAATTGCGACTAACAACTATCGTGCTTACGGTAATAAATTCCCAGGCACTGGCGATGCACATATCGTTTACGCTTCTCCTGATGAAAACCGCCAAATCCTTGCGGATTACATCAAAGCAGAAAGCGAAAAACATGGCCATGTAAACCCAAGTGCGGATAAAAACTGGCGTTTTGCACCGATTAAAGGTAACGATAAATTAGATGTGCGTTTTGAAACCTCGCCAAGCGAACAAGCAGCGAAATTTATTCAAGACAATGCACAATATCCCAATGAAGAAAGTCGGCACCGATGAAGTTGGCTTTGCGGTATATCAAATCGATTTATCGAAATAACAAAAAAGGGCGTGCTGAGCACGCCCTACTTATTTCAAAGTGCGGTCAATTTTGACCTTATTTTTCTTCTTTTGGAAGTCTGATTAAAGCAAAGATCAAGCCGCCCCAAATAATCAAAAGCGACACAATCATCATTGTAAGTGCAATACCTGTCATCTTTATTCTCCTTTTTCTTCAAGATTGAGGTTCTCTTCATTTTTCCATTTTAAGCGAGAAAGAATGAACGAAACGACTACAAGTAAAATTGCCATACCCCAACCAAAGGTATTTACGAACCAACTTGGATAACCTTCATAACCTTCTGTAAATACCTTCGCACCTTCACTCAATAACATAAAGGCAAGAATACCCGTGGTGATTACAATGCATAAACGCCATAGGAAACCGACTTTGAATGAAGAGCTTTCATTTAAGTGCTTACCTAATAAGCCAAGTTTTTCATTTGCTACAATCACAATTAATGAAACAAATGCTACCGCTACAATACCAAAGTAGTTTACGAATTTATCCAACACATCAAGCATTGGTAGACCGGTTGTGGTACCGAATAAAATTACTGACACTACCATCATTGGTAAACCCACAATAAAGGTCGCTTTTGCTCGGCGTAAACGGAGCTTATCTTGAATCGCTGAAATGATTACTTCAATAACAGAGATAAATGAAGTTAATGCCGCGAAAGGTTAATGAACCAAAGAACAATACCCCTAACACTTCACCAAATGGTGCTTTATTAATGATGGTTGGGAATGCAAAGAAGGCTAAACCAATACCGCCTTTTGCCACTTCACTCACTTCCACACCTTGTGCAGCTGCAATAAAGCCTAATGCCGCAAATACACCGATACCTGCAAGCACTTCAAAGCTTGAGTTCGCAAAGCCAACAACTAAACCACTTCCTGTTAAATCAGAATCTTTTTTCAGGTAAGACGCATAAGTGATCATAATCCCAAAACAAATAGAAAGAGAGAAGAAGATTTGACCGTAAGCCGCAATCCACACACTTGGGTTAGACAATTTTGACCAATCTGGGGTAAATAACGCATTCAAGCCTTTTTCTGCACCCGGTAGGAATAAAGAATAAACAACCAACGCCACAAACATCACCACTAAAACAGGCATTAAGATGTCTGAAGATTTAGAAATCCCTTTTTTAATACCTAAAGAAAGTACGCCTAATGCGACTAACCATACTGCGATTAATGGGCCTGTCACCATGCCAACAAACTCAAAGCTCACACCATTAGCGATATCGCCCATTTTTAAGAATTCGTGTAGGAAGAAATCAATTGGTTTATCTCCCCAGGCAGAATTAAGTGAGAAGTAGGTGTAGCTTGCCGCCCAACCTAATACTACTGCGTAGTAAAGCCCAATGATGACGTTCACCATCACCTGCCACCAACCAAACACTTCAAAGTGCGGGTTAAAACGACGATAAGAAAGTGGTGCACCACCACGATGGCGATGACCGATTGCGTAATCTAAGAAAAGCAATGGAATACCGGCGGTTAAAAGTGCAATAAGATAAGGGATAATAAATGCACCGCCCCCGTTTTCATAAGTGGTGTAAGGGAAACGCCAAATGTTTCCTAAACCAACAGCGGATCCAATTGCCGCCATAATAAATGCTTTCCGACCAGAGAAGGTCTCACGCTTTGCGTTTGACTGCGTCATATTAAGTTCCTTTTTAATGAAGAAAGATTTCAATATAATGAATTCTAAAACCGAGTCAAGGACTTGGTTAAAAGAGCGGTTAAAAATAGTGAATTTTTTTTAAAATTTACTGTCTAAAAGGCCAAATTTAATCTCTATTAACAACCAAAAAGGAAACATTTATGGATATCAACAGCATTTTTAAATCAAGTTTTTAAATGTCGCTAAAAACTCTGCAAGCAAACTTGAAACCGGCAACCAAACTATCGACTCTATCACCAAAGTAGGTGGTGGTGCAGCGTTAGGCGGTATCTTATCGATGATTTTAGGCCGTAGCGGTGGTGCAAGCTTAGCAAAAATTAGGCTCACTTGCCGTTTTAGGTAACCTTGCTTATCAAGCTTACCAAAACTATCAAAAATCCCAACAAAGCAGCCAACCAAACATCTCAGAAAATGCTTTTGATGTATTAAATTCATCAAGCCATGTTGATGCGGGTGAATTGATTTTACGTACTATGATTGCTGCAGCGGCAGCAGATGGTGAAATCACTGAAGATGAAAAACAAACTATTGCAAACGAAGCAGGTAACAACCCTGAATTAGCACAATGGCTTGCACAAGAAATCCAAAAATCCAATTTCTATCAATGAAATTGCACGTCTTGTAGGTAACGATACTGCACTTGCAAGCAATGTGTACTTAGCGGCTCGTTTAGTAAGCAAAGATTTATCTCGCAAAGAAATCATTTTTCTTAGCAGACTTAGCAAAAAGCGTTAGGCTTTAGACGATGCGCTTGTGGAACAATTAGAAAAAAACAAGCAGGCTTCTAATTTTTACGCACAGAAAACATCATGTTTTCTGACCGCACTTTTCATTCAAAAAAACACGATAATGTTTGTTATCGTGTTTTTTCATTAGTTTTTTTCGCGAAAAACCTAACCAAAGGCGAAAAAAATTCCGCTACAATGCTGAACTTCAGTGTTTATAAAAATTATTCAATAATCATAAAAAAACGGGAAGCAACATGACAGGCGCACAACTCATTATCCAATGTTTAAAAGCGCATGGCGTAACCGATCTTTTCGGCTACCCAGGCGGGGCAATCATGCCAACCTATGATGCCATCTATGACTCAGGTCTTGACCATCTCCTTTGCCGTAACGAACAAGGTGCCGCAATAGCCGCGATTGGTTATGCGCGCTCTACAGGTAAAGTCGGCGTTTGTGTCGCAACGTCAGGCCCTGGCGCCACCAATTTAATTACCGGTTTAGGCGATGCCTTTGCTGATTCTGTGCCAATCGTGGCATTTACTGGCCAAGTGGCAGCCCCTCTTATCGGTACGGATGCTTTCCAAGAAGCCGATGTTTTAGGTTTATCCCTCGCGTGCACCAAACACAGCTATATTGTTCAATCCGTTGAAGAACTACCTGAAATTATTGCTTCCGCTTTCCAAATTGCACAAAGTGGCAGACCAGGCCCCGTTCTCATCGATGTCCCTCGTAACATCCAAGTTGGCGATGTACCAGAACATATCAAACCCATTGTAAAACCTGTCGTAAAACCGACCGCACTTTCAGAATTAAAATTAGCTGAAGCAAAAGCGTTATTGACGCAAGCGAAAAAACCCGTGCTTTATGTCGGTGGTGGCGTAGGTATGGCAAACGCCACACAAGCGGTCAGAAAATTCCTACAAATTACCAAAATGCCATCTGTTTCGACATTAAAAGGTTTAGGCTCAATTGACCCGACCGATCCTGTTTATATGGGCATGATTGGTATGCACGGCACGAGACCAGCAAATATTGCCGTACACGAATGTGATTTATTGTTAGTGTGCGGTGCGCGTTTTGACGACCGCGTGACAGGTAAATTAGACAGTTTTGCACCACAAGCTAAAGTCATTCATTGTGATATTGATGCGGCGGAAATCAATAAACTTCGTGTGGCAAATGTTGCCCTTCAAGGTGATTTAATTCAAGCTTTAGAGGCTTTAAGTATCCCGCTTGCGATTGATGATTGGCGTGCACATATTCAAGCGCTGAAAAGCCAAACTCGATTTTCACTTATATCGACAATGCAGGTAATCGACCGATTGACCCTTGGTCATTACTCAACACACTTTCACAGCGTAAACCTCAAAATGCCGTGATTTGTACCGATGTTGGCCAACACCAAATGTGGTCTGCGCAACATATGCGTCATTTCGCACCAGAAAACTATATTACCTCTGCGGGCTTCGGTACCATGGGATTTGGTTTACCTGCAGCGGTGGGAGCGAAAAAAAGCACGTCCTCATGATGAAGTGATTTTAGTGACGGGTGATGGTTCATTGATGATGAACATTCAAGAATTAGGTTCAATCAAACGCGGTAAATTACCCGTGAAAATTTTGCTGTTAGATAACCAACGTCTTGGTATGGTGCGTCAATGGCAAGACCTTTTCTGGAACAAACGCCGCTCTGAAACCATTTTAGAAGATAACCCTGATTTCGTGATGTTGGCGAAAGCCTTTGATATTCCAGCTGAACGCATTGAGCGCGCTGATGATGTAGATGCGGCACTTAATCGTTTATTAAATAGTGAAACTGCCTATTTATTGCAAGTATGCATTCCACCTGAAGAATGTGTATGGCCATTAGTGCCACCTGGTGCATGCAACATAGATATGTTGGAGGAAATTTAAGATGAACCAATATACTTTTGACTTGATCGCTCAACATCGCCCAGAGGATTTTAGAACGCGTATTACGCGTTATTCGTTTACGTGGCTTCACTGTGACTAATATGGATATGGCATTGATAGAAACCCAAGTGCAGTTAAAAATCACTGTAAAATCTGACCGCACTTTTGATTTGTTGGTAAATCAGTTGGCGAAATTGCCGGATGTGATTGAAATTAAGTAACGGAACTTAAAAATGAAAAAGCTCTTATCATTCATAATGCTGTGTTCATTATTTTGTTTGTCAGCATGTACTGTAGATAAAAATACAGAGTCTGATGTAACGTCAAGTAAAGAACCAATTCAAATGTTTATGTTTAGCCAAGATGGCAGACTTTTTGTTTTTACTGATAAAGAAAGTTTTGAATTTAAAGGGCAAGACGTTTCTAATTTATCGACATTCCTTAATAGCCCCCATGCAAAATCAATAGAAAAAGTATCACCTAAACTTTATATATATTTGAATGAGGAGAAAAAGCAATGGGCTTCATCATACTTAAAAGTGCTTGTTAAAGCAGATAAATTAACGAAAAAACAACAGGATGAACTAGTCAGTCAATTTAACTTTACACAAGCATCTCAAGCAAAAAGACAAGGTTAAACAAGGGATAAAAAGAAGATTTTTGGTATTTCATCTCAACTTGATGTTTTTTTATATTAAAACGTACAAGGCAGATGGCATTATCCAAGAATATAAAAATCGTGATGAATTACTAGCAAAATATAAACTGACAAAGCCTATTATGGCGACAGTTTATCGTACGACTTATACCACCAGTAAATCATATAGCCTTTCGGACACTGGTGAAAATATACTTACGGCGCCACTAATAATCTTAACGGCTCCATTGTGGATTCCGGTTGCGATGATAGGTTGTCTGAATGAACGAAGTGGATTCATTGATTTATGTCTATTCCGTTAAATAGCAATAAAGTGCGGTTAAAATTCATAGTGAAAAACAACCACACTTTGGATTTATTAATGAAGCGGTTGGGAAAAATAACTGAAGATTATGAAGGTAAAAATGAAAAAATGCGTTTATTTATTGGGATGTTGATAGCTACGTTTTTATTGGGCTGTGTAACAGCAGATCAACAATATAAAGAATTATCATCAAAAAAAGAAGTGATCAAATCTTTCTTTATTGCTGACAATCGGATTTATGCTATTGGGCAACTTAATAGTTATCAATTTAATAGTAAAGATAATGGGAATACGGCTCAATTGATTAAATTACTTGAGTCACCTTATACTAAAAAAATATTTCTTCTGTGAAGATTGATGAGATAAGAAAAAAATGTTAAAACCAATGAAAGTAGAGGCATTCTTATCAATATATTTTAACCACCAAAATTTAACAAAAGCTCAACTTGATGAACTTTATAATATAAATTCTCCTTATAGAGATGGACGTAGAATGTTTTTTTCAATGAATAATGGAAATCTTGTTGATATAAAAAATAAAAATGAGATCTTGCAAAAGGCTAAACTTATTCAGCCATTAGAAACAAAATATGTAGAGTTTAGCAATGAAAAAGAAATTAGTATTAATAAATTGAACAAAGAAGAGGCTGCACTTTCAGCTATTATTATTCCTTTTGCCATCATAGGACTACCATTTGCAATCGTTGAGAAAGTTCTTACGACTGTTACGTCTCCGTAAGGTACATGGATTTTTAATATAAACAAAACAATGTGATATCTGTAGAGGCAAATGTATGTGATTTGTCCCTACACTGTGAAATACAGAAGCTATATTTAGCAATAAATTTACTACTTGGAGAGATTATTTATGCCAAAACTACGTTCAGCGACCAGTACTCAGGGTCGTAATATGGCGGGTGCACGTGCCTTATGGCGTGCAACAGGGATGAAAGAAAATGACTTTGGTAAACCGATTATTGCGGTGGTGAACTCTTTCACCCAATTCGTACCTGGGCATGTTCATTTAAAAGATATGGGACAACTGGTTGCAGCTGAAATTGAAAAAGCCGGCGGCGTAGCAAAAGAATTCAATACTATTGCGGTAGATGACGGTATTGCTATGGGTCACGGTGGGATGCTTTATTCCTTACCAAGCCGTGATTTAATCGCAGATAGCGTGGAATATATGGTTAATGCTCACTGTGCTGATGCGATGGTGTGTATTTCCAACTGTGACAAAATCACCCCGGGAATGTTGATGGCGGCAATGCGTTTGAATATTCCAACTATCTTCGTTTCAGGCGGCCCAATGGAAGCGGGTAAAACGAAATTATCTGATCAGCTTATTCGCTTAGACTTTAGTGGATGCGATGATTGAAGCAGCAGATCCGAATGTAAGCGATGAGCGTATTGATGCGATTGAGCGAAGTGCTTGCCCTACTTGCGGTTCTTGCTCAGGCATGTTCACCGCTAACTCAATGAACTGCTTAACCGAAGCGTTAGGTTTATCTTTACCGGGCAATGGCTCGATGTTAGCGACCCATGCTGACCGTAAAGAATTATTCTTAAAAGCTGGGCGTCAAATTGTTGAGCTTTGCAAACGCTATTATGAACAAGATGATGAAAGCGTATTGCCTCGTTCAATTGGCACCTTTGAGGCCTTTGAAAATGCCATGAGTTTAGATATTGCGATGGGTGGTTCAAGTAATACCGTTTTACACTTATTAGCGGCTGCTCAAGAAGCTGGTGTAGATTTCAAAATGGCGGATATTGACCGCTTATCACGCGTTGTGCCTTGCTTAAGCAAAATCGCACCAAACACCAATAAATACCACATGGAAGATGTGCACCGTGCAGGTGGCATTATGGGCTTATTAGGTGAATTAGATCGTGCAGGTTTAATCCACCGTAACACCAAAACCGTGTTAGGAACAACACTAGAAGAACAATTAAATCAATACGATATTATTCGTAACAAAGACGAAGAATTACATAAATTCTTCCGTGCCGGCCCTGCTGGTATTCGCACCACGCAAGCCTTCTCGCAAGATTGCCGTTGGGATAGCGTAGATGATGACCGTGTAAGTGGATGTATCCGTAACAAAGAAAATGCGATTTCTCAAGAAGGCGGCTTAGCGGTATTGTTCGGTAACATCGCTAAAGATGGCTGTATCGTAAAAACGGCGGGTGTGGATGAATCTATCTGGAAATTCACTGGCCGTGCTATCGTATTTGAAAGCCAAGAAGATGCTGTAGCTGGTATTTTAGGTGGTAAAGTCAAAGAAGGTCATGTTGTGATTATCCGTTACGAAGGTCCAAAAGGCGGCCCGGGTATGCAAGAAATGTTGTATCCAACCAGCTACTTAAAATCGATGGGCTTAGGTAAAAAATGTGCTTTATTAACGGATGGTCGTTTCTCTGGCGGTACCTCTGGATTATCTATTGGTCATGCCTCGCCTGAAGCGGCTTCTGGCGGTGCGATCGGTTTAGTACATGATGACGATATTATCGAAATCGATATTCCAAATCGCTCGATTAACCTTAAAATCAGCGATGAAGAATTAGCAAAACGCCGTACCGAGCAAGATGCCAAAGGCTGGCAACCAGCTCACCGTGAACGTGAAGTGTCCTTTGCATTAAAAGTATTTGGTCACTTCGCGACATCTGCAGATAAAGGTGCGGTGCGTGATAAAAGTCTATTAAAATAATCTCTAATCATTCCTCCTCTCATAAAAGAGAGGAGGATAAAAATAAAGAAAAAATTAACCGCACTTCATCATAACAAATTAAGTATCATGAAAAATCTACTTACCAATCCTCAACCCTCTCAATCGGATTATGTTAACGCGATTGTTAAACTTGGCTCCAGAGTATATGAAGCCGCTACTGTAACCCCGCTACAAAAAATGGGGAAATTATCCGAGCGCCTACATAATAATATTTGGATTAAACGTGAAGACCGCCAGCCAGTAAATAGCTTTAAGCTGCGTGGTGCTTATGCAATGATTTCTAGCCTTTCTGATGAACAAAAACAGGCTGGTGTTATTGCCGCTTCGGCAGGTAACCATGCACAAGGAGTTGCTTTATCAGCGAAACAACTTGGGCTAAAAGCATTAATTGTTATGCCACAGAATACACCTAGCATTAAAGTGGATGCAGTACGTGGTTTTGGTGGCGAAGTGTTGCTACACGGAGCCAATTTTGATGAAGCCAAAGCCAAAGCCATTGAGCTTTCAAAATCTAAACATATGACATTTATTCCGCCGTTTGATCATCCATTGGTGATCGCCGGTCAAGGCACATTGGCAATGGAAATGCTGCAACAAGTGGCCGATTTGGATTATGTCTTTGTGCAAGTTGGTGGTGGTGGCCTTGCGGCTGGCGTAGCCATTTTACTCAAACAATTTATGCCGGAAATTAAAGTAATCGGTGTCGAGTCCAAAGATTCAGCCTGTTTGAATGCAGCTTTAGAAAAAGGGTGAACCTACAGATTTAGCACACGTTGCCCTATTTGCTGACGGTGTAGCAGTAAAACGTATTGGTGATGAAACATTCCGTTTATGCCAGAAATATTTAGATGGAATGGTGTTGGTGGATAGCGATGAAGTTTGTGCCGCAATGAAAGATTTATTCGAAAATGTGCGTGCGGTATCAGAACCATCTGGTGCATTAGGTTTAGCCGGTCTGAAAAAATACGTCAAACAGCACAATATTCAAGGCAAAAACATGGCAGCGATTTTATCTGGTGCTAACCTAAACTTCCATACATTACGTTATGTTTCAGAGCGTTGCGAAATTGGTGAAAACCGTGAAGCTTTATTGGCTGTAACTATGCCTGAACAACCTGGCAGTTTCTTAAAATTTGCCCATGTCATCGGTAATCGTGCAGTAACAGAATTTAGTTATCGTTATGCAGATAACCAAAAAGCTTGCATTTTTGTTGGTGTGCGAACGACTAATGAAGCAGAAAAAGCAGACATTATTGCTGATTTAACGAAAAACGGTTTTGATGTTGAAGATATGTCTGATGACGACATTGCTAAAACACACATTCGTTACTTGATGGGCGGACGCGTTTCAAAACCGTAATGAGCGACTTTATAGCTTTGAATTTCCCAGAACAAAAAGGGGCTCTACTGAAATTCTTAGAAATATTAGGTAAACGCTGGAATATTTCATTGTTCCACTATCGTGCGCATGGTGCCGATTACGGTAATATTCTTGCAGCATTCCAATTAGAAGAAAAAGATAACGCAGAATTTGAGCAAGCTTTAGCACAACTCGGCTATGTTTATGAAGATGTAAGTGAAAGTAAAGCTTATCGATATTTCTTAAGATAGAAATAGATAGAAATAAAAAGAGCGGTCAAAATGACCGCTCTTTTTTATTATCATAAACTTATCGTTTTGATTTAACGAGTTTTTCAGTAAGCTCATAAGCACGAAGTTTCGCTAACTCTCTAGAAAGTTTCGCTACAAGAAGCTCATAATCCACATCAGAAACGTGAGCCACAATATTTTCTTCAGCTTTGCGTTTTGCTTCAAGAATACGATCTGCATCTAACTCGCTACCGCGAATTGCAACATCGGCAAGCACAGTCACTACTTTAGGTTGAACTTCTAAGAAGCCGCCTGAAACATAGATAACTTCTTCTTTGCCATCTTCAAGGGTGAATTTAACAATCCCCGGCTTAATAGCCGTCATTAAAGGGGTGTGGTTTGGTAAAATACCAAGTTCACCTTCCACACCTGTTGCTTGGATTTGTTTCACAGCACCTTCAAAGATTTTTCGCTCTGCGCTGACTATTATTAGGTTAAATGTCGCCATTTTTGTTCTCCTTCAAATGACTTGAAGCGATTACATATTTTTGGCTTTTTCTAGCGCTTCGTCGATTGTACCGACCATGTAGAACGCTTGTTCTGGAATATGGTCGTATTCGCCGTCTAAAATACCTTTAAAGCCGCGGATAGTTTCTTTTAAAGAAACGTATTTACCTGGTGTACCGTTGAATACTTCAGCAACGAAGAACGGTTGTGATAAGAAACGTTCAATTTTACGTGCACGTGCTACCACTAATTTATCTTCTTCAGATAACTCGTCCATACCAAGAATTGCGATGATATCTTTCAATTCTTTATAACGTTGTAAGATACCTTGTACGCCGCGCGCTACATCATAGTGCTCTTGACCGATAACAAGTGGGTCTAATTGGCGTGAGGTTGAATCTAATGGGTCAACCGCAGGGTAAATACCTAAAGACGCAATTTGACGACTTAATACAACTGTTGAGTCTAAGTGCGCGAACGTTGTTGCTGGAGATGGGTCAGTTAAGTCATCCGCAGGTACGTATACCGCTTGTACAGAGGTGATAGAACCTGTTTTGGTTGAAGTGATACGTTCTTGTAGTACACCCATTTCTTCTGCTAATGTCGGTTGATAACCTACCGCAGATGGCATACGACCTAATAACGCAGATACTTCAGTACCAGCAAGGGTATAACGATAGATATTATCCACGAAGAATAATACATCACGACCTTCATCACGGAATTTTTCAGCCATAGTTAAACCGGTTAACGCAACACGTAAACGGTTACCTGGTGGCTCATTCATTTGTCCGTAAACTAATGATACTTTATCTAATACGTTAGAATCTTTCATTTCATGATAGAAGTCGTTACCTTCACGAGTACGTTCACCTACACCCGCAAATACGGAGTAACCTGAGTGCTCGATCGCGATGTTACGGATTAATTCCATCATGTTAACGGTTTTACCTACACCCGCACCACCGAATAGACCTACTTTACCACCTTTTGCGAATGGACAAATTAAGTCGATAACTTTGATACCAGTTTCTAGTAATTCCGTACTGTTAGATTGTTCTTCATAGCTTGGTGCTGGACGATGGATAGCCCAATTTTCTTCCGCGCCAATATCACCTTGCTCATCGATTGGTTCACCCAATACGTTCATGATACGACCTAAAGCGTTTTTGTCCCTACTGGAACTTGAATTGGGTTACCAGTGTTTTCTACTTTTAAGCCACGTTTTAAGCCGTCAGATGTACCTAATGCGATACAGCGAACTACACCGCCACCTAATTGTTGTTGAACTTCAAGGGTTAAACCTGATTCAACTTTTAATGCATCGTAAACTTTTGGTACTGCATCTTGTGGGAATTCAACGTCAATCACCGCACCGATGATTTGTACAATTTTTCCTGCTGACATTACCGTTCCTCTTTTATTAAATCGCTGCCGCGCCGGCGACGATTTCGTTTAATTCATTTGTAATACTTGCTTGACGGGCTTTATTGTAAACTAATCGCAAGTCATTGATTAAATTACCTGCATTATCAGTTGCCGCTTTCATTGCTACCATTCTAGCAGCTTGCTCGGAAGCAAGGTTATCTACCACAGATTGATACACTTGTGATTCCAAATAACGAGTAAGCAAACTGTCTAATAAGACTTTTGGCTCTGGCTCGTAAAGGTAATCCCAGGTGCTTTGTCTTTGCTCTAAATTATCGGTTTCTAATGCCGGTAATGGTATTAATTGTTGATAAACGGGTTTTTTTGTGCCATTGTATTAACGAATTTATTGTAGGCAATATAAACTGCATCTACTTTCGCCGTCTTTATAGACATCAAACATGTCGTTTGCGACCCCGATTAAATCTTCCATTGCCGGATTATCACCCAAACCGGAAAGTTGTGCACGAACAGGTAATCCTAATGAGCGGAAAAAGCTGATGCCTTTTGAGCCAATTAAGCCCAATTCAACAGTAACGCCTTTATCTTTCCATTGTTTGATTTCTGTCATCACAGTTTTAAACAAGTTAATGTTTAAACCGCCACACATTCCGCGGTCAGTCGAGACCACTAAGATCCCGACTCTTTTTACTTCGCGTTGAATTAAAAAAATGGGTGTTTATAACCAACAGTTGCTTTAGAGACGTGGCTGATAACATTTCGTATTGTTTCAGAATACGGACGAGAAGCAGCCATACGATCTTGCGTTTTACGCATTTTTCGAGGTTGCCACCATTTCCATTGCCTTAGTAATTTTTTTGTGTACTTTGTACACTGGCAATTTTGGTTTTTTTATCTCTTTTTGCACCTGCCATCTTATTTCTCCGTTACTTTTACCACGCGCTGTTGGCTTTTAAAGTTATCCAAAAATCGCTTTCAATGATGCTTTAACTTCATCATTGTAGTTACCGGTTTTGGTCAATTCAGCCATAAACTCGCTGTGGTTACGGCGAGCATAATCTAAAAGTGCGGCTTCAAAACTTTGCAATTTTTTTGCAATTCCCACATCTTCTAAATAGCCAAACTCAACCGCGAAAAGCAACACAGATTGGTCTGCTACGCTAAGCGGTACATATTGTTTTTGTTTCAATAATTCAGTAACTTTTTCACCGTGAGAAAGTTGTTTACGGGTTGCATCATCAAGGTCAGATGCGAACTGAGCAAACGCCGCTAATTCACGATATTGAGCCAATGCAGTACGGATACCACCAGCTAATTTTTTCACTACTTTAGTTTGTGCAGAACCACCCACACGAGATACCGAAATACCAGGGTTTACCGCAGGACGAATACCAGCATTAAATAAGTTAGATTCTAAGAAAATCTGACCATCGGTAATCGAAATTACGTTGGTTGGAACGAATGCTGAAACGTCACCCGCTTGAGTTTCAATAATAGGAAGAGCGGTTAAAGAACCTGTTTTTCCTTTTACTGCGCCTTGAGTGAATTTCTCTACGTATTCTTCACTTACACGTGCAGCACGTTCAAGTAAACGTGAGTGTAGATAGAATACGTCACCTGGATATGCTTCACGACCTGGTGGACGACGTAATAATAATGAAATTTGACGATAAGCAACGGCTTGTTTTGATAAGTCATCGTAAACGATTAACGCATCTTCACCGCGATCACGGAAATATTCACCCATTGCACAACCTGAGTAAGGTGCAAGGTATTGTAATGCCGCTGATTCAGACGCTGACGCTGCAACAACGATAGTGTTTTCAAGCGCACCGTGTTCTTCTAATTTACGTACTACGTTTGCGATAGTCGAAGCTTTTTGACCGATCGCGACATAGATACATTTAATACCTGAATCACGTTGGTTGATGATTGCGTCGATTGCTAATGCTGTTTTACCTGTTTGACGGTCACCGATGATTAACTCACGTTGACCACGACCGATTGGCACCATTGAGTCAACCGCTTTATAACCAGTTTGTACTGGTTGATCAACAGATTTACGATCGATAACACCTGGCGCAATAACTTCAACAGGAGAGAAACCATCGTTTTCAATTTCGCCTTTGCCATCGATTGGTTGACCAAGTGTGTTTACCACACGACCCTAATAAACCACGACCAACTGGTACTTCAAGAATACGGCCAGTACATTGTACTTCCATACCTTCCGCTAAGTCTGCGTAAGGACCCATTACTACCGCACCAACAGAATCACGTTCAAGGTTAAGTGCCATTGCGTAACGGTTGCCTGGTAAGGCGATCATTTCGCCTTGCATCACATCGCTTAAACCGTGAACACGAATAATCCCATCACTTACAGAAACAATTGTCCCCTGTATTACGGGCTTCGCTCACCACGTCGAATTGAGCGATGCGTTTTTTAATCAATTCACTAATTTCAGTTGAATTTAGTTGCATCTTGTATTCCTCTTATAATTGCAACTCGTTTGCGAGACGAGCAAGTTGCCCACGGCTACTTCCGTCAATCACAAAGTCTTCAGTACGAATAACCACACCGGCAATCAGTGAGCTATCTACGTTGCAATTTAATTTCACTTTGCGAGCTAATCTCTTTTCCATTGCAGCTGCAATTTTTTTCGATTTGTGTTGCATTCAATGGTTGTGCGGAAGTTACTTCAACTTCTGCAATAGCTTGGTGTTCTTCTACATAATGTTTAAATTCTTCAAACACGGTAGAAATCGCACTCAAACGCTTATTTTCAGCCATTAACCGAATAAGATTTTGCCCATATTGATCCAATTGTTCGCCACAAATAGAAATTACTGTATTAGCTAATTTCTGTGCAGAAAGAGAACTACTTAAGTAAGCTTTTACCGTTTCATCTTCAGCTACGGCAGCAGCAAAACCTAACATTTCAGTCCATTTTTCGACCGCACTTTGTTCAATGGCAAAGTCGAATGCAGCTTTTGCATAAGGGCGAGCTATTGTAGTTAATTCTGACATAAGCTAAGCCTCTTATAACTCTGCAACTAATTTATCAATAATGTCATTGTTTGCCGCTTCATCAATAGAACGACCCACAATTTTCTCAGCACCAGCCACTGCTAATGAAGCCACTTTAACACGTAATTCTTCTTGAACACGTTTACGTTCTGCTTCTACTTCAGCATAACCTTGAGCAATAATTTTTTTGCTTTCAGTTCTTCGGCTTCTGCCTTCACTTCGTCTAACACTTCATTGCGACGTTTATTAGCAGCATCTAAAAATCTCTTGAGCTTGTACTTTTTGCAGATAAAAGTTCTTGTTCCACAAGATTTTTTTAGTATCTGCTTGCTCTTTTTTCGCTGCTTCAGCTGACGCTAACGCGTTCGCAATTTGGCTTTTGACGTGTTTCAATCGCATTAATAATTGGTGGCCAAAACAAACTTCATGCAGAACCACACGAAAAAGTGCGAACGCAATAAGTTGACCAATCAATGTTGCATTTAAATTCACAACGTCCTCCTTACTATGCTTGTTTTTACGTTGATAAGCAAATAAGGTGATTAGTGTAATAAACCGATGAATGGGTTTGCGAAAATGAAAAGTAATGAAATACCAACAGCAATCATTGCAATCGCATCCAAAAGACCTGCCACGATAAACATTTTAGTTTGTAGGCTAGATGCTAATTCAGGTTGACGAGCAGATGATTCTAAGAATTTACCACCTAAGATCGCAAAGCCGATTGCAGTACCTAATGCAGCAAATGCAAGAAGGATTGATGCACCAATGATTGTCGCTGTAATTACAGTTTCCATAATGTTCTCCAATAGAAGTTAAGTTTAGCCCTAGAGCCGGTTAATAAAAAATGATTAATGATCTGCTTTGTTATAAGCGATACTTAAATAAACGACCGTTAACATCATAAAGATGAATGCTTGTAACGTAATAATCAAAATATGGAAAATAGCCCAAGCAAGGTGTAACGGAATTCCCAATGCCGCGATGGCTACATTTGCAGAGTACATCACAGCGATAAGAACAAAGATTAATTCCCCTGCATACATATTACCGAATAGACGGAAAGCAAGAGAAATAGGTTTCGCTAATAAAGTTACGGTTTCAAGAATAAAGTTTACTGGAATAAACACCCAATGATTAAAAGGATGAAGTGTATATTCTTTCGCTAAACCACCAAAACCTTTTGATTTAACTGTATAGAAAAGAATAAGGAAGAATACGCAGATTGACATACCTAAGGTTGCGCTGATATCTGCTGTTGGCACAGCTCTTAAGTAATGAATACCAAAGAGGCTGGCAAGTTGAGGTGGAAAATCAACAGGAATTAAGTCAATAGCATTCATAATGAACACCCAGCAGAAAAATGGTTAAAAGCAATTGGTGCTACCACATTACGCGGACCATGAAAGTTTTTCTTTCACAATGCCATCAACCCAACCTACGACAATTTCAACCAAACATTGCATTTTGCCCGGTACGCCTGTCGTTGCATTTTTTGCAACACGAGAAAAATAAACAGGAAAATCACTGCAGATACGATCGAGAAAAAGAGCGTATCAACGTGAACGTTCCAGAAACCATCACCTGTTTTTAAGAAGGTCAAGTGGTGGCCAATATATTCGGAAGTCGTTTGTCCAGACATAGTCAACCCTTTGTAGAAAAAAGAAAAAAATTTAAGATTTATTTAACAAAAACGGAATAAAATTATTCAACGCTAATGCCGTAAAAAAACCAACAAAAAACAAAATAAAATGTGAGATAGAAAGCCATTTAAAGGACACACCCACAAGCACAATCGTCAGCATAAATTTCAATGCTTCACCACGATAAAAATGCCGTTAATTTTGTTGAGAAATCTTGTTTGCGAAAAAAAACAATATAAGCAAAAGCACAAAATGGCACAAAAGCACAGATAAATCCTAAACTAAAATCTACCGCACTTTCACCTTGCCAAAGCGCAACTAACAAACCAAAAACAACAAGACAAACTGATTCAATGATCATCGCTTTTTGATATCGATTTTTGGCCTGCGTTAAAACCTTAGACATTATCTTATTTTTTTAAAATACAAAAACTACCTAATTATACCCGTGCTACAAAGAGTTTCAACTTTTTAACCACTAAAAAATGTTAAACAAATCACACTTTTTAAAAAAAATAATTAACAAAAATAGTCATAAAAAAAGTGTGTTTTTATCGTAAAACGATTAAATGTCGCTCACCTACAAGCTCTGGGACATGCTAAAGTTATCACGTCTTTTACTTCGAATTTTTTGTCTAATTCTTGAACTTCATCTTCGTGATAAATGCCTTTCAAAGCATAAAAATATCCATCTTTCTTTTGGCAAATGATGACACCAATCTGTCATATCTTTTAACGAAGCAAATGCACGACTTAATACACCGTCGAATTTTTGTTCAGGTTGGTATTCCTCAACGCGGCTAAGAACAGGTTCTACATTTGTTAGTCCTAACTCACGTACTGCATTTCGAATGAAAGCTAATACGCTTACCTAAACTATCTAACAAGACAAATTGCTTGGTAGGATTAATAATGGCTAAAGGCAGACCTGGCAAGCCTGGACCTGTTCCCACATCAATAAAACGATCCCCTTGTAAATAAGGACTAACAACAATACTATCCAAGATATGTTTTACTAACATTTCTTGTGGATCACGCACAGAGGTTAAATTATAAGCCTTTGTTCCATTTATTGAGTAATTGTACCAACTGAATCAGCTGATCTTTTTGCAGATCGGTTAATTGAATTTCTGCTTGAGCCAGTAAATTTTCGAGTTTTGCTTTCATTTTTCTATCTATCTTGTCTGTTTGTCGTCATTCTACTTGAAAGTGCGGTTAAAATCCTTAGTGTTTTTATTTCAGCAAAAATTTAGCCTACTAATTACATCTTTTTAATTTGTAATATAAAAAGTGCGATGAAAAATTCACCGCACTTTTTGCTTTCAATACCTGAGAAGTTTACTCCCCACGTTTTAGCATGCCTTGTTTTTTCAAATTCACCAGAATAATTGAAATTGCTGCAGGAGTAACGCCTGAAATTCGGCTTGCTTGGCCAATGGAAACCGGACGATGCTGTTCCAACTTCGCACGTACTTCATTAGATAAACCAGACACTTTGCTGTAATCAAAGTTAGCCGGGATAGCTGTATTTTCGTGGCGTTTTTGTTTTTCAATTTCTTCTTGTTGATGCTCAATATAGCCTTGATACTTAATGGCAATTTCCACTTGTTCTACGGCTTCTCTATCTTCCATTGCCGGTTTGTATGGCGTTAAAGAAGTTAAAATATCGTAGGTCATTTCTGGACGGCGTAATAAATCTTCACCGTTGGCTTCACGCACAAGTGGGCTGCCAAGCACTTTATTGGCTTCTTCTAAATATTCAGAACGCGGATGCAACCAAATGCTGCGTAAGCGTTGGCGTTCCTGTTCAATATTTTCCATTTTTTGATTAAAGCGTGCCCAACGAGCCTCATCAATCAAACCTAATTCATGGGCAATTGGCGTTAAACGAATGTCCGCATTGTCTTCACGTAATAACAAACGGTATTCTGCACGAGAAGTAAATACGCGATATGGTTCTTTGGTACCAAGCGTGCAAAGGTCATCCACCAATACGCCAGTATAAGATTGATCGCGACGTGGATACCATGCCTCTTTTTCTTGTACGTAAAGACCTGCGTTAATCCCCGCCAATAAGCCTTGTGCCGCCGCTTCTTCATAACCCGTTGTACCGTTAATTTGACCCGCAAAGAATAAACCCGAAATCGATTTAGTTTCTAACGTTGGTTTTAAGTCACGTGGATCAAAATAATCATATTCAATGGCATAACCTGGTTTAATAATGCGCGCTTTTTCCAAACCTTTCATGGAATTCACAATGCCCATTTGCACGTCAAACGGCAAACTGGTAGAGATCCCGTTTGGATACACTTCATTACTGGTTAAGCCTTCTGGTTCCAAATAAATTTGATGTGAATTACGATCCGCAAAACGCATCACTTTATCTTCAATGGATGGACAATAACGTGGACCAATTCCTTCAATCACACCGGTATACATTGGACTGCGATCCAAGTTATTACGGATCACTTCATGAGTTTGTTCATTAGTGTGGGTGATATAACAAGGAATTTGTTGAGGGTGATCATCCACTAGATCCCATAAAAGAGAATACAGGTAATACCTCATCACCATGCTGTTTAGCTAAAATATCAAAATTGATCGTGCGTGCATCAATACGTGGTGGCGTACCTGTTTTTAAACGATCAACGCGTAAATTCAAATCACGTAAACGATGAGAAAGTGTAACAGATGCCGGATCACCAGCTCGGCCACCTTCATAATGTTCTAAACCAATATGGATCTTACCCGCTAAGAAAGTACCGGCAGTTAAAATCACCGATTTAGCACGGAATTTAAGTCCCATTTTGGTTTCCACACCACAAACGCGATCTTGCTCAATTAAAATATCAGTTACTTCTTGTTGGAAAATATCTAAATTTGGTTGATTTTCTAGTGCGATGCGTACGGCTTGACGATATAACACGCGGTCAGCTTGAGCACGAGTTGCACGTACAGCAGGCCCTTTACTGCTGTTTAAAGTACGAAATTGAATCCCCGCTTTATCTGCAGCATGCGCCATTAACCCGCCCATGGCATCCACTTCTTTCACTAAATGGCCTTTACCAATACCACCAATAGCTGGGTTACATGACATTTGTCCAAGGGTATCAACATTATGTGTCAATAACAGGGTTTTTAATCCCATGCGTGCTGGTGCCAATGCGGCTTCTGTACCGGCATGACCGCCACCAACAACGATCACATCATAATTTTCGGTGTAAAACATATCTCTCTCTTCGTCTTCAATTTGATCTTCGATCTAAAAATAGGCGCTATTCTACTGAAAATTACGTGTGCTTGAAAGCAAGAATTCAATCTGTGATGAGAGAAGATCGAGAGGTAATAAAGATAAGATCTATTTATATATAAAGATCTTATTATTGTTACTATTAAGATCCTTTTACCTTGTGAATAAGATCCTTTTCCTTTTTTAAATGAAGAAGTTAGATCATTTTAGACTGTGTTGAAATGTCGTCAGTTTGAAGGCTTTTTCTTGTGGATAACCTTTGAATTTTATCCACAGTTAAAACAATCATCATATTTACTCAGTGGAAAAGAACAAGTTTTTGACAGGTTTTATTAAAGTTATCCACAGGTGATTTTTTTGGATAATGGATAAAGAAAAAGCGATAACTCAAATTATCGCTTTATTATGACTAAAGTGCATTTATAAATTGTGGTAGCCAATCTTCAGCAAATTGCTCTTGATCATCAACATGCAAGACATCGATTTTTAAACTCTCGCAAATTTTGACCGCACTTTTTTCACTTAATTGTGTTTCGACTTTATTCACGGCATGACAGAATGTATCGTAATCTGAATTGCCTAAGCCTACAACGGCAAAGCGGAGAGAAGAGAAATCTTTATCTGATGCTGCAATTTGTTCAAAGAGTGGTTTCAAATTATCAGGCAATTCACCTGCGCCATGTGTTGAAGTGACAATCAACCAAATATTTTCATCAATCACATCATCAAGTTCTGGTCCGTGGAAAAGTGCGGTAGAAAAATCTTGTGTTTTTAACACCTCTTCTAAATGCTCCGCCACATATTCAGCGCCGCCTAATGTGCTGCCTGAAATCACGCAAATATTCATATTGTTTCCTAATAAGAAAAAAGGCTTAGATTTTCTAAGCCTTTATAGTCATTATACGTTGTCGAATTTACCCAACAATGAACGAATGTGTTCTTGCCAGTTGCGGTGTTCATTTCTAAGTTGCTCGTTTTCATGTTGCAACGCTTCTACCGCTTGTTGAGATTGATTTTTTTGTTCTTTTAATTCTTCCACTTCAAGTTGAAGTAATTGAATGGTTTCTACTGCTTGTCTAATTTTTTCTTCAAGCTGATCTAAAATTTCTAAAGACATAGTGATTTCCTTTTTTAAAATAAGTCCGAAACGGCTTTATTCTACCCACTTAATCCTATTTTTAAAAGCCTCTTGTCAAAAATTATTATGCAAACGTTTGCTTAGTGATAAAATAACGAGACTTTTTGCATTGGGAGAGAAAAATGAATCGTGCATTAGCTATTGAATTTTCAAGAGTAACCGAAGCAGCTGCATTAGCGGCTTATACTTGGCTTGGACGTGGTAATAAAAATGCGGCAGATGAGGCGGCAGTCAAAGCCATGCGTTATATGCTGAATTTAATCCATATGGACGGTGAAATTGTGATTGGTGAAGGGGAAATTGACGAAGCACCAATGCTTTATATTGGCGAAAAAGTGGGGATCAGGTAATGGTGAGCTCGTTTCTATTGCGGTTGATCCGATTGATGGCACAAGAATGACAGCAATGGGCCAATCAAATGCCATTTCAGTATTGGCAGCTGGCGGTAAACGTACCTTCTTAAAAGCGCCAGATATGTATATGGAAAAATTGGTCGTTGGCCCTGAAGTGAAAGGCATGATTGATTTAAGTTTACCGATTGAACAAAACCTTCGCCGTGTGGCTTCTCGTTTAGGTAAATCCTTATCGGATTTAACGGTGATGGTACTCGCTAAACCACGTCATGATGAAGTGATTAAGCAAATGCATAATTTAGGTATTCGCGTGATGGCTATTCCAGATGGTGATGTTGCCGCTTCGGTTTTATGTTGCTTTACCGGATGCTGAAGTGGATATGGTTTATGGCATTGGCGGTGCACCTGAAGGTGTGGCAGCTGCCGCTGCAATTCGTGCATTAGGTGGAGATATGCAAGCTCGTCTTATTCCACGTAATGAAGTGAAAGGCGATACAGAAGAAAACCGTAAAATTGCCGCTGAAGAAGTTCAACGTTGTGAAGCCTTAGGTGTGAAGGTCAATGAAATCTTAAAATTAGAAGATTTAGTACGTGATGATAACCTTGTTTTTGCTGCAACGGGAATTACGCACGGTGAATTGCTTAAAGGAATTTCTCGCCGTGGAAACTTGGCAACCACTGAAACCTTATTAATCCGTGGTAAATCACGCACCATTCGTAAAATCCAATCCATCCATTATCTCGATAGAAAAGATTCTGAAATCTATGAGATTTTAAGAAATTAGTGAAAATAAAAGAGCGGTCATAAAAAACAATGAATTTTTTGACCGCTCTTTTTATTTCTTACAGCATTTTCTTCAATTGATATAAATAAGCTAAGGCTTGTTTTGGACTTAATTCATCTGGATCAAGTTGCTCAATGGCTTCGCGTAAAGCATCAGGCTCCGCTTCAAAAGCCAATTCACCTTGATGTTGATTTAATGCTCTTAAATGTTGAATTTGTTGATCACCATTTTGTGCCGACAATTTTTCTAACTGATGTAATTTTTGCTTCGCCAGTTTAATGACGGATTGAGGCACACCAGCCAGCGCTGCAACAGCAAGACCATAACTTTTACTTGCCGCACCGTCTTGAACAGCGTGCATAAAGGCGATGGTATTGTTATGTTCTAATGCATCTAAATGAATATTAGCAATGCCTTCAATTTGTTCTGGCAGTGCAGTGAGTTCAAAATAATGGGTCGCAAATAACGTAAGTGAACGAGTTTTCTTCGCCAACCATTCAGCACAAGCCCAAGCTAAAGAAAGCCCATCATAAGTAGAAGTGCCTCGTCCAATTTCATCAATCAGAACCAAACTTTGTGAAGTGGCTTGATGAAGAATATTCGCCATTTCGGTCATTTCCACCATAAATGTAGAACGACCTGAGGCTAAATCATCAGAGGCACCAATTCGAGTAAAAATACGATCAATTTGCCCGATAACCGCGCTATCAGCCGGCACAAAACTGCCTATATACGCCATTAACGTAATTAAAGCCGTTTGACGCATATAGGTACTTTTACCGCCCATATTTGGGGCCAGTAATAATCAGTAAATGACGCTGCTGATTGAGATTAACAGGGTTAGCAATAAAGGGGTCTTTTAAGACTTGTTCCACCACAGGATGGCGACCATTTTCAATTTTTACGCCAATTTCATCGCTAAATTGTGGTGCAACATAATTTAAGGTTTCTGCTCGCTCTGCCAAGTTAACTAACACATCCAATTCAGACAATGCCAAGCTCGCTAACTGTAATTGACCTAAATGTGGCAATAATAAATCAAATAATTCATCATAAAGTTGCTTTTCTAAAGCAAGCGCCGCTCCTTTTGATTTTAAAACCTTATCTTCATATTCTTTTAATTCAGGAATAATGTAGCGTTCGGCATTTTTTAAGGTTTGACGACGAACATAATGAATCGGTGCTTTATGAGCTTGCCCTTGGCTAATTTGAATGTAATAACCATGCACCGCATTAAAGCCAATTTTTAAGGTATCAATACCTGTGCTTTCTCGTTCACGTTGTTCTAAATTTTCTAAATATTGCGTTGCGCCAGCGGAAAGGGTTCGCCATTCATCTAATTCTGCATTATAGCCTTCAGCAATAACGCCACCATCGCGAATTAATAATGGAGGGGTTTCAATAATTGCTTTTTGAAGTAGCTCGATTTGCGCGGAAAAATCATCAATTTGTGCGGAAAGTGCGGTCAAATTTGACGATGTTTTTGTATGAATCAGCGATTTTATCGGTTCAATTTGTTCTAATGCAGTACGTAAACGCGTGAGATCACGAGGACGTGCAGAACGCAGTGCTATACGAGCAAGAATACGTTCCATATCCCCCACTTGTTGCAAATAAGGCTGCAATTCGTGATACAAATCTTGCTCAATAATTTCACCAATGGTTTTTTGGCGTTTTAATAGAATGTCTGTTTGACGGATAGGTTGATGAATCCAACGTTTTAACAAACGGCTACCCATTGGGCGTAACACATTTATCTAATACCGAAGCCAGCGTGTTTTCTGTACCACCCGCAAGATTTTGAGTGAGTTCTAAATTTCGGCGTGTTGCGGCATCTAATTGAATATTATCGTTATTTTGAATAACACTGATGCTTTGAATATGTGGAAGAGAAGCACGTTGTGTTTCTTTTGCATATTGCAATAAACAGCCTGCAGCTGCCAAGCCAAGAGGTGATTTTTCCACACCAAATGCACGTAAATCTTTCGTACCAAATTGACGATTAAGTTCTGAGATCGCGGTACTAAGTTCAAATTCCCAAATTGGACGACGACGTAGACCTTTATAATGTTCGATAATGGCCATTTCGGCAAAATCTTCACAATAAAGTAATTCTACGGGATTAATACGCTGTAATTCAGCTTGCAAGGCTTCTTTTGAATGAGGTTCACAAAGCTGGAAGCGTCCAGATGTCATGTCTAATGTGGCTAGACCAAATTTTTCTTTTTCCTGATAAACCGCCACAATTAAGTTATCTTGGCGTTCTGGTAAAAGCGCTTCATCACTCACTGTACCTGGTGTCACAATTCGTACAATTTTGCGTTCAACCGGCCCTTTTGATGTGGCGGGATCACCCACTTGCTCACAAATGGCTACAGGTTCACCTAATTGCACTAATTTTGCTAAATAACCTTCTACCGCATGATAAGGCACGCCCGCCATGGGAATTGGATTACCTGCTGATTGTCCACGTTTAGTTAAAGAAATATCTAACAACGCCGCCGCTTTTTTTGCATCATCATAAAAAAGCTCGTAAAAATCCCCCATTCGATAAAATAACAAAATGTCAGGATTTTCTGCTTTTAACTTGAGATATTGCTGCATCATCGGCGTATGCTGCTCGAAATTATCTTGTAAATTCATGACGTTATCCAGTTTAAGTATTTAACTTTTTGTCTAGCAAAGTATAGGTTTTACGATAGAAGTGATGTGTTATTTTTGAGCTGATTTTAATTTTCTACATCCACACTCAGTACTTCATCTTCTGTTTTTAACAGCGTATAGACATCTTTTAGCATTTCATTATCAATGTTGTAGCATCGTACTTGCAAGCGAACTTCGCCGCTAGCTTGGTCTTTTACTGAGATATTTTCAATGCGGTAATCATGTTTCAGTAATAAATCCGTCACTTTACTTATGCCGTTAGCAGAGCTCAGTTGAATAGCTAAACGAGTACGTTTTTTATAGGTTTTACGACGAACATAACGTTGCACAATCGGGCTGATACGGATGGCGATTAAAATCATTAAAGTGGCAATAATCGCATCAAAAATAAAACCTGCACCTGTTGCCACACCGATAGCCGCCGCTGCCCAAATAATGGCTGCAGTAGTTAAGCCTGAAATGGCATCATTTTTCTTGTGTAAAATTACCCCTGCACCTAAGAAACCGATGCCACTGATTACTTGTGCGGCAAGTCGCATAGGGTCAGTTCGAATATTATCTGAAACTTGTGCATAATGTTCTGCGGCTTGAATGGAGACAATCGTCAGTACACAAGTTGTCACCGCAATAATGGCACAGGTTTTGACCCCAACCGGTTTGTGTTTAAGTTCACGTTCTAAGCCAATAATCCCGCCAAGTACAAGTGCGAGTAGCATTTTTCCCTAGGATAAGTAAATAAGCCGTCTGTTCAAGAGCGGTCGAAAAAAAGAAAAAGAATTTTTCCATGTTAATAATGAATATGAGTAAATAAAAAAACGGGCATTATTCTACCTGAAAAAAAGGACTTTAATGGGCAAATTTACAATCAATTTACCTTTTAATTTATCGCCTTTCTGCTTGAAATTGAGTAAAATCTAAAGTTTTTGAAAGATGATGATAGCTGAGAATAAATTTATGCAAAAATCAACGCCGAATATTGGCTTTGTAAGTTTAGGGTTGTCCTAAAAATTTAGTGGATTCCGAACGTATTCTGACTGAATTACGTACTGACGGGTATAACATTGTGCCAAGTTATGAAAATGTGGACTTGGTCATTGTGAATACTTGCGGCTTTATTGATAGTGCCGTGCAGGAATCCCTAGAAGCCATTGGAGAGGCGTTGGAAGAAAACGGACGCGTGATTGTGACCGGCTGTTTAGGGGCGAAAGAAGATCAAATTCGCCAAGTTCACCCAAAAGTATTGGAAGTGAGCGGTCCGCACAGTTATGAAACAGTAATGGCACAAGTACACAAGTACGTACCAAAACCAGAGCATAATCCATACACCAGCCTTGTACCAAAACAAGGGGTGAAATTAACACCAAAACACTATGCTTATTTGAAAATCTCAGAAGGCTGTGATCATCGTTGTACATTCTGTATAATCCCTTCATTACGTGGGGATTTAGAAAGCCGTTCTATCACGCAAGTATTGGATGAAGCAAAACGTCTTGCTGATGCGGGCGTGAAAGAGTTATTGGTCGTTTCACAAGATACTTCTGCTTATGCGATGGATACACAACGCAAAGAAGGTGGCGTGAAAACCGCTTTCTGGAATGGCATGCCAATTAAAAATGACTTAATGACCTTGTGTAAACAGCTTGGAAAATTAGGCATTTGGGTACGTTTACACTACGTTTATCCTTATCCGCACGTGGATTATTTAATTCCATTAATGGCGGAAGGTTTATTGTTGCCTTATTTGGATATTCCATTGCAACATGCGAGTCCAAAAAAATTTTTAAAAGCGATGAAAAGACCAGGAAAAAAATTGACCGCACTTTAGAGCGTATCAAGCAATGGCGTGAGATTTGTCCAGATTTAACCCTTACGTTCAACTTTTCATTGTAGGTTTCCCGGGTGAAACAGAAGAAGACTTCCAAATGTTATTGGATTTCTTAAAAGAAGCACAACTTGATCGCGTGGGCTGTTTCAAATTTAGCCCAGTAGAAGGCGCACCAGCTACCGAAATGGCCGACCAAGTGCCTGAAGATGTAAAAAGAAGAACGTTTCCACCGCTTTATGCAGTTACAACAAGAAATTTCGGCTGAACGATTAAAACAAAAAAATTGGCCAAACGCTTGATGTAATTGTGGATGAAATTGATGACGAAGGTATTATCGGGCCGTACAAAAAGCTGATGCACCCAGAAGTTGATGGCTTAGTTTATATTGAAAAATCTAAGTGGCACGCCTGTGAAAGTAGGCGAATTTATTAAAGTAACCATTACCCATTCAGATGAATATGATCTGTGGGGAACCTGTTAATTATTAATCTTATTTATTTTTTTACCAAAGGAATTTAGAAAATGGCAGAAACACAAAAAAACAACCCGAGTGTTATCCGTTTTGAACAAGAAGTTGCAGCAAAAAAACTATGAAGCAGCTTGCGTTGAATTGTTCGATATTTTTAAAGCAAAATTGATACTAATTTTGGTGGCGTTGAAGGCATTGAAATTGATTATCCTAGCCAATTAAATGATGAATTAGTACAAGAGAAAAATTAAGCATTTTTTTGTACCCGTGTAGCGGTAGCAATGAGTGAGTTATTTTCTGATCCTCAATTAGATATTTCTGAGGGTGGTGCACAACGTTTCTTTACCTTACAACGTTGGATTAATATGATTTTTGCATCATCAGCCATTTGTGAATGCGGATCATGTTTTACAAGCTTATAACCGCAATCCAGATAAAACCAATTTATCCGATTTCCATTTAGATAATACGAGATCATCATTAATTAAATTCTGTATTTTCTATCTGCCAGAATCTAATGTGAATGTTAATCTTGATGCTTTATGGAATTTAGATCCAGAGTTATGCGCATCGCTTTGTTTTGCATTGCAATCACCACGTTTTATTGGTACAGAACAATCATTTTCTAAGCGTGGTACGCTTTTACAATGGTTCCCTGAAAAATTAGCGACAATTGAAAATTTAAATAATGTGCCGAGTGCAATTTCACACGATGTGTATATGCATTGCAGCTACGATATTGCTGAAAATAAACACTGGGTGAAAAAAGCATTAAACCAAGTCATTCGTCGTCATTTATTGCAAGGTGGATGGATTGATCGCGATGTCACTAAAATTAGGTGAACGTGATGGAAAACCTGTCATGGTTGTATTATTGGAGCATTTCCATTCATCTCATTCAATTTATCGTACTCATTCCACTTCAATGATTGCTGCACGTGAGCGTTTTTATTTAATTGGTGTGGGTAATGAAGCTGTAGATGCAGCAGGCCAAGCGGTGTTTGATGAATTCCATTTATTAAAAAGGCGATAATATTTTTAGTAAATTGAATGAATTAAAAAGATATTTGTGAAAAAAATGGTGCAGCCGTTCTTTTATATGCCAAGTATTGGGATGGATTTAACTACCATTTTTGCAAGTAACACGCGTCTTGCACCGGTTCAAGTGATTGCTTTAGGCCATCCCTGCTACGACACATTCTGATTTTATTGAATATGTGATTGTAGAAGATGATTATGTGGGTTCTGAAAAATGCTTCAGTGAGCAATTATTGCGTTTACCAAAAGATGCCTTACCTTATGTGCCTTCAGCGCTTGCACCGCAACACGTAGAATATCGCTTTACGTGAAAATCCTGAAGTGGTGAAATATTGGTATTGCTTCTACTACAATGAAGCTTAACCCATATTTCTTGGCGGCATTAAAAGCTATTCGTGATCGTGCGAATGTCAAAGTTCATTTCCACTTTGCTTTAGGTCAATCTAGTGGTGTGACGCATCCTTATGTTGAGCGTTTTATTAAATCTTATTTAGGTAATGATGCGACAGCTCATCCACATGCACCTTATGATCAATATCTTTGTATTTTGCATAACTGCGATATGATGGTGAATCCATTCCCATTTGGTAACACGAATGGCATTATTGATATGGTAACATTAGGTTTAGTGGGTGTATGTAAAACCGGGTGCAGAAGTTCACGAACATATTGATGAAGGGTTATTCAAACGTTTAGGTTTACCAGAATGGTTAATTGCAAATACGGTAGATGAATATGTTGAACGTGCAATTCGTTTAGCTGAAAACCATCAAGAACGTTTAGAACTTCGCCGTCATATCATTGAAAATAATGGCTTACAAACCTTATTTACAGGTGATCCAAGCTCAATGGGTAAAGTGTTACTTGAAAAATTTGAGGAATGGAAAGCAGCAAATTTAGCTGAAAAGCCAAAGAAAAAAGTAACTAAATCGACAACCACAAAAGAGAAGACTACAAAGTCTACTACGACAAAGAAAAGTGCGGTCAAATCTGAAGCTAAAACAGAGCCGAAAAAAACGGTAAAGAAAAACCACGAAAAAAAGCAGATAAATAATCAATAAATCCCCGAAAGGGGATTTTTTTATTGAGAAAAAAATTAAACAAAAGCCTCATTTTTTTCTAAAAAAAGCTTGATTTTTGTAGCATAAAGCCTGTAATTAATAGACCCATTCAACACAACATAAAAATAAGGAAAAAAACTCATGAAAAAAACGTCGGTTTTTATCGGTTGGCGCGGAATGGTCGGTTCCGTATTAATGGATCGTATGGTGCAAGAGCAAGATTTTTGCCAATATTAATCCAGTTTTTCTTCACCACTTCTCAAGCAGGTCAAAAAGCCCCTGTATTCGCAGGCAAAAGAGGCGGGTGAACTTAAAAAGTGCATTCGACATTGAAGAACTTAAAAAAATTAGACATTATCGTGACCTGCCAAGGTGGCGACTATACCAATGAAGTTTATCCAAAATTAAAAGCAACAGGTTGGGATGGTTATTGGGTTGATGCTGCTTCAGCGCTACGTATGAAAGATGATGCAATTATCGTGCTTGATCCAGTAAACCAACACGTGATTTCTGAAGGCTTTGAAAAAAAGGCATTAAAACTTTCGTAGGGTGGTAACTGTACCGTGAGCTTAATGTTGATGGCTATCGGTGGTTTATTTGAAAAAGATTTAGTGGAATGGGTATCTGTCGCAACTTACCAAGCGGCTTCAGGTGCTGGCGCAAAAAAATATGCGTGAATTGCTTTCACAAATGGGTTTATTAGAACAAGCGGTTTCAAGTGAATTAAAAGACCCTGCTTCATCTATTTTAGATATTGAACGTAAAGTGACAGCAGAAATGCGTTCTGATAGCTTCCCAACGGATAACTTTGGTGCGGCATTAGGTGGTAGCTTAATCCCTTGGATTGACAAACTTCTCCCAGAAACAGGACAAACTAAAGAAGAATGGAAAGGCTATGCAGAAACCAACAAAATCTTAGGTTTAAGCGACAATCCAATTCCTGTTGATGGCTTATGCGTACGTATTGGTGCATTACGTTGCCACAGCCAAGCATTCACCATCAAACTGAAAAAAGACTTACCATTAGAAGAAATTGAACAAATTTTAGCGTCTCACAACGAATGGGTGAAAGTGATTCCAAATGACAAAGAAAACCACATTACGTGAATTAACCCCAGCTAAAGTAACAGGTACATTAAGCGTACCGGTTGGCCGTTTACGTAAATTGGCAATGGGTCCAGAATACTTAGCGGCATTCACTGTAGGTGACCAATTATTATGGGGGGCTGCAGAGCCAGTTCGTCGTATCTTAAAACAATTGGTGGCATAAGTTTATTTTCACTACAAAGGGCGTATTTACTACGCCCTTTTCATTACTAAAAAAAGATAATATGCTACGATCTATCTTTGTTTTTTTATTACAATTTCTTTAATGACATTTGTTTTGCAATATTGGTTTGTCTCACGCCTTGGTTATCCTGAAACCTTTGTAACAACATGCCAAAAATTACACGGGTGAATTTTTTTGTATGAAGCACGTTGTGAATATACGTTTAATATATTATTTACAACGATAACTGTTGCGTTTTTTTAGCATTGTTTCCTTTTATTATTTCTCAGAAATTATCTTACTTTTATTATCGGTTGTTTGTGGCTTGGGCTTTTTATGGCTATTGGGTTCAGTTTTTTTATCACCTTTGATAGTACTGATTTAGGGAAATACACTTGAGCTTTTCAAGCTTTATTTCACTATGCTTGGATCGAATTAAAAAAATACCTTATATCATCATATCTGTTATTACTATCCCTACACTATTTTTTTGTTAAAAAAATTATGATCAGAGAACCTCATTTTTCATCAATTTGCTCTTGCAGAGTTATTGCCTTTTTTTGAGCAATTTCCGACGCAATATCTTTCTGGTGAACGAAATATCAAATTAGCTTATCGTCATTTGGTTCAGCCTGAAAGTGCGGTCAGAAAAATTGATGATTTTTGGTGAATGGTCGAGCAGAAAATATGCTGAAATGGACTGAGTTGGCTTATGATTTTTACCAACAAGGTTATGATGTTTTGCTTTTTGATCACCGAGGACAAGGCTATTCACAGCGTATTATTCCTCAAAAAGGGCATTTAGATGAGTTTCGTTTTTATACCGATGATATGGCAAAAATCATTGAAAAAACGACCGTACTTTATGCTTATCAAGCGCAATATATTCTCGCGCACTCCCTCGGCGCTTTGATTTCCACCTATTATCTGGCCAATTACGATCATCAGATTAAAAAGGCTGTGCTTTCTTCGCCTTTCTTTGGCGTTCCCATGAAACATCCGTTACGAGATGAAGTCATCATTGCAACGATGATGGCATTTGGTCAAGGTCATCGCTATGTTTTTGGTAAAGGACATTACAAACCGGCAGATTTAAACCTTAATGAACTTAGCCATTCTAAAACGCGAATGAAATGGATGAACCGAGTTAATCGAAAACGCGCTGCTATTCACTTAGGCGGCCCGACTTTCCGTTGGGTACATTTGTGTTTAAATGCAATCAAAGCGCTCCCTAAAATCATTCCAAGAGTGGAAACACCTGTACTTATCTTTACAAGCGGAAAAAGGAAAAAAATTGTGGATAACAAAAAAATCTTGAAAAAAATTGACCGCACTTTTTCCGCATGCCGAATCCATGCTTGTACCTCAAGCAAAACATGAAAATCCTTTTTTTGAAAAGGATAACGTGAGAAAAGCCGTGCTTGAACGCGTGAATCAATTTCTTCATTCTTAAATTTTCACTAATTAAATTAAATATAAAACATTATATATTTGATTTATGTAATGTTTTTTTATTTTTTTATCTCATGAGTGTTTAACCTTTTTATTGAGCAAGATCATAGTTTCTTTTCTCACTATATCCCATACAATCCATAATACTTATTTATAGTTATGTTTTTTTGTTGTTTTGTATAGTTGGAGTGTCTATGTCAAAAATGAAGAAAATCGTCACCGCACTTTGATTTTTATCCATTCAGGTGCGGTCTTTTTTTCAATGAGTTTTTTTCTGTACTTTGTTTTTCACCTATCAAATCAATTTTTCTCTACCTTTCCTTCTCACCATCAAAATGTGATCTGTCTCCCAGTTTTAAGTCTTGTTTTGTACTAAAATCAACCCATAGTCCTCTTTTACGGACAAAAATATTAAAGACCTGATGGTGTAAAAAGATCAGGTATTACTTTGATTCACAACGTAGAAAAAAAAGGAGAAAACAGATGACAAAAGATCTTAATGTCTTTGATAAACACTATGGTTTATTGATCAACGGCGAATGGACAAATGGCTCTGAGGGTAATACCTTAACAGCATATAACCCCTGCAAATGGTGAAGCCTTAGCCACCTTTATTGACGCTACGGATGCAGATGTCGATGCTGCAGTGAATGCTGCGAAAGAGGCCTTTAAAACCTGGAAAAAAATACCAGCGCAACGGAACGAGCTACAATTTTGAATAAAATTGCAGATATTATTGACGAAAATACCGAATTATTCGCTTTACAAGAAACGTTGGATAACGGTAAACCGATTCGCGAAACACGCGCAGCAGATATTCCGTTGGCATCAGATCATTTCCGTTATTTTGCCAGTGTTATTCGCGCCGAAGAAGGTGTCGCAAACCAACTGGATAGCGAAGATTTGTCGTTGATTTTTACGCGAGCCTATTGGCGTTGTTGGTCAAATTATTCCATGGAACTTTCCGTTCTTAATGGCTGCATGGAAAATAGCACCTGCACTAGCAGCAGGTTGTACCGTCGTGATTCACCCATCTTCCTCTACTTCATTGAGCTTACTTTCCTTAGCTCAAAAAATTAATCATTTATTACCGAAAGGTGTCTTCAATGTTATTACTGGTAAGGGTTCTAAATCTGGCGAATACATGTTGCACCATACTGGATTTAACAAACTGGCATTCACCGGTTCCACCGAAATTGGTAGAAAAATTGGTGTGGCTGCTGCTGAAATGTTGATTCCATCCACCTTGGAATTGGGTGGTAAATCAGCCAATATTTTCTTTGACGATATGCCATTTGATAAAGCATTGGAGGGCGCACAAAAAGGAATTCTCTTCAACCAAGGGCAAGTGTGTTGTGCCGGTTCACGTATTTTCGTACAAGAAAGCGTTTACGATAAATTTATCGCAGCACTAAAAGAAGAATTTAAGAAAGTTAAAGTCGGCTTACCTTGGGAAGATGACACGCAAATGGGGGCGCAAGTAAACGGAAATCAAGTTAAGGTTATTAGCAAGTATGTTGATATTGCTAAAGAAGAAGGGTGTCAAATCATCGTTGGTGGAGGTAAATCAACCGACCCGGCATTGGCTCGAGGCGAATTTTTTTCCAACCAACCTTAATTTTTAGCGCCTGATAACAAAAAAACGTGTGGCACAAGAAGAAATTTTTTGGTCCGGTTGCTGTGGTAATCAAATTCAAGGATGAAGCAGATGTAATTAAAATGGCAAATGACAGTGATTATGGCCTAGGTGGTGCGGTGTGGACATATAACATTAACCGTGCGCTACGAGTTGCACGAGCACTTGAAACCGGTCGTGTTTGGGTGAACTGTTATAACCGTTTACCAGCTGGAGCTCCTTTCGGTGGTTATAAAACCTCTGGTATAGGTCGTGAAACCCATAAAATGATGCTTGACGCTTATACACAGGTGAAAAAAATATCTTCATCAGCACCCGTGAAGAGCGCGAAGGTATGTATTAATCCACTCACTTTTCTAACCTAGAAATAAAACCGCACTTTGATTTTATCCATCAAAGTGCGGTTTATTTTTATTTATATCAAATTTTTTTACTCAATTCTATTAAAAAAATGCGCTTAAATCTTTACTCATACTAAATAAGTGGTATCTTTGTGATTGCTATTTAATCGATTGCGTCACGGTTGTTATACGTGATGAATTATTTTTTTGTTCATTTATCTAGGAGTTATCCTATGGAAAGTAAAATTCCAGCAGTAGAAGTCAAACTTGGCTTTAAATGGCAAGGGCTGCTGATTGCCGTCATCGTTGGTTTAGGGATTTGGTTAATCCCAACACCAGAAGGTTTATCCGCTAAAGCGTGGGGAATGCTAGCGCTGTTTGTGGCAACCATTTTGGCTATTATCGCTAAAGCAATGCCTATGGGTGCTGCAACGCTAGTTGCCTTAGTGATTAGTGGCTTGACTGGGCTTACGCCAATTTCGCCAAAACAAGGTGATGTCGGCATGTTATCCGGTTTTGCAAACGGCACAATTTGGTTGATTGCTATTGCTATGTTTTTATCTCGCGCGGTGATTAAAACTGGTTTAGGTAAACGTATCGCGCTGTACTTCGTTGGTCGTTTTGGTAAAAAAATGATGGGCGTGGCTTATGGTATGGCGTTGGCTGATGTTGTTATCGGTCCGGGTATTCCTTCGGCTTCTGCGCGTGGGGGCGGTATTATGTACCCTATTATGCAATCTATTGCTGATGCATATGAGTCCAAACCGGGTCCAACTGCTCGTCGTGCAGGTGCTTTCTTAGCGATTGCTGTCTCTCAAATCGATACCATTATTTGTACCATGTTCTTAACCGCCATGGCGGGTAACCCGTTAATTGCAGAACTTGCGAAAAGCCAAGGTGTAGAAATCACTTGGATGACATGGTTCTTGGGGGCAATCGTACCAGGTATTGTGAGCTTAATCGTCTTACCTTATTTCGTGTATTTAATTTATCCGCCAGAATTAAAAAGATACGCCTAAAATGGCAGAAATGGCACGTGAAGAATTAAAAAAAGCATGGGCCCAATGAGCAAAAGCAGAATGGATTCTTGCCCTAGACTTTATCCTTCTTTTTATTCCTTTGGACGGTGGGTGATTTAGTCTTCCATATCCCTGCAACGATTTCAGCGTTTATCGGTTTAGTGATTTTATTATTAACCAACATTATGAGCTGGAAAAATATCGTAGCAGAAACCACCGCATGGGATACGATGTTCTGGTTTGCGGTATTGGTGATGATGGCGAATGCACTTAATAAATACGGTGCAATCACTTGGATTTCCACTCACATTTCTTCGTCTGTAGGCGGTTTCAGTTGGCCAGTTGCCTTTACTGTTTTGGTGTTAGTGTATTTCTATACCCGCTATTTCTTTGCTTCAGCCATGGCGCATATTTCCGCAATGTATCTTGCTTTCGTGGCAGCGGCTATCGCTGTGGGTACACCACCAATCATTGCTGCAATTGGTTTAGGTTACACCTCAACATTATCCATGAGTTTAACGCAATACGCAGGTGGTCCTGGCCCTGCTCTATACGGTTCAGGTTATAACTCAACCGGTCAATGGTGGGGCGTGAGCTTTATTGTTTCCATCCTCTCATTAGTGATTTGGTTTGGTGTGGGGGGATTATGGATGAAACTCCTTGGCTGGTGGTAATCCTTATTAATTTATAAATAATCCCTTTAAAAAAACGACCGCACTTTGATTTGTATCTCAAAAGTGCGGTCATTTTTATCTGTATTTTGAATTAATCATCATCCCAGTCGTCATCCCAATCACGATGTCTTCTGTGGTGGTGATGTCTTTTATGTTTTTTATGATGGCGATATTCTCTGTCATCGTAGTCTCCGCCTTTATTCACTTGACTACCGATTACGCCACCTAATGCTGCGCCACCGAGTGTGGTGGCAAGATCACCACCTAATAAACCACCGGCTACACCGCCGATTGCTGCACCTGTTGCAGTATGACGTTGTTGTCTGTCCATTTCACAAGCGGTTAAGCTTCCTGCCAATGCAACAATCACTAACCCTTTCATTAATTTAGATTTCATAAATCTACTCCTTCATTTTTTTGTCGGGATTGCTTGCCTAAGCACTTATGCAATCCGGCGTGTAAAAAGTATTCCTTTTACGATTGCTTTGACTGTTTGGAAAAATTAGTTAGTTCAAATAGCTTTTTTTCAATTGGTTTAAGAATGAACAATTTTTTTGGTATGATTGTTGATAGATACTATTAAATTGAGAGTAATAATGATATTGAAACTGATAAAAAAATTTATTTATTAATAGTTCCTTGTATTTTTTTGCTATTGCTATCGATAAATTTTTTTGCTTGATTTTTTTAGCCAATGGTGAGTTTTTCTATAAGGGTTGTTTTTTTCTTCAAAGGTTGAGATATTGTTATCATTATTGATTCCCATACCAGCAATTTTTAGGCGGTTATCTTCTTACAGGAAGAAAATAAGGATATTTAATGAAATTTATTCTGGAAGTATTTAAATTATCTATTGTTGTTTTTATCTGGCGTTATTATTTTTATATATAACCGAGTGGGTTCGGTATGGGCGTGTAGAAAATTTTGTAGATTTTCTAGAAGATGTTTATCCTTATACTTTTGTTATTGCAGTGTTTGCGATTTTTAGCAAAAAGAGAAGATAGACCATTGAACTTAAATTAATGAATTTTTTTCAGAAAAAAACTCTTACAAATAGTTCTAGGCTTTTTTTCTGTTTTTAGTTTTAGAGAATTTGATACACAAGAAAAAAAATAAAAAAATGAATAATACAAAATTAGTGATTCCAAGTTGTAATGATTTCATGTCTATCTATGGGTTCGATTGTGAAATGGATGATGTTATCCAGATTCTCAAGTTTGAGCATGAGTGATGAGAGAGTTAATTTGAGTTTTTGATATTACTGTAAACTCTGTGAGACTTCGGTTTTACAGAAATGATATTCTTGTATTTGATCTTTATAGAGAAGATCTATTGGAACTTTATCTGGATGAAAATGGAGATTTTCTGTCATTTAAGTTATCTGACAACTTTGTTATAACAATAAATTTTTTTATCCAGAGATTAGTGTTTTTCATTAGATAGCAAGTATCTTCCAAATATGCTATTGCTAGTTGCTAAGATTTTTTTATAGCAGAATTCTAGTAGCTTACAGTTCACTTATCGTATGATTTAAAAAAAGAGATTAGGCAAATAAGTGATGATACTAAAAAAATATTAAAATTTTTTTATAGCTGTTGCATCTCATTTTTTTCTTGTTTATGGTGATAGTTCAGTTCGATATGGGAAGGAATAATTTGCAATATGCAGTTCTTATGAAAGATGCTTTAATTATGTCTCTAAAATTTCAGGTGGTTGTTTTGCTGATATATCTTCTCTTTTTCAAACGAGATTAGATCGGTTGGAATGAAAAAATATTTTGGAGATAAAACATGAGTAAGATAAATCTCAGTCTCTTTTTGCTTTGTAGTATTTTGACTGCATGTGTTTCTTCTAATAGTCATTTTGTTCGATTCTGGAATGGGGATGTGATACCTGAAAGGCCATATGAGGAACAAAAAATTTTTGAATCATGTTATGAGAAATATAAAAATCTTCCGGATAAGACAAATGAGGAACGAGAGGCCATAAGTTTGAAAGTTATGGATTGTATGCACACCATGAAAAAATGATAGTGTTCAAAATACCGTTAAAATGGTATGTGAATTTCTTTTTAAAGATAGCGTAAACCTATAAAGTGCGGTCAATTTTCAAAGCGTTTTAAAACCTCTCAAAAATTGACCGCACTTTTTGTATTTTTGTGCGTCTTCTACCGAAATATCGCCCTCTCATGGCAATTCCGCCTGCAACACCATTCCTATGCCCGCTTGTTCTGTTGAGAAAACGGAATAGTTCCTCCAGACTTGTTTAATTGCTCTAAGAAGCAGTATGCTTATGATATTTTGATATAAAAATTATCAAATAAAGATATTTTTATATAAATTTGATAAAATTTTATTGATTTGTGACTTTGATCACAGTATTGCAGAAAAAAATTCAGTACTATGCTTGCAACTCGATGATAGATGTTTTTAATAGCGGGTTAATAATCATTTAGACTTTAAACCTAATCATAATAGGAGATTTATTATGGCATACTATCCAGCAGAACCGTTCCGTATTAAAAGTGTTGAACCAGTTTCAATCCTACCAAAAGCAGAACGTGAAAAAGCAATGAAAGAAGCAGGTTTCAATACCTTCTTACTTGATTCAGAAGATGTTTACATTGACCTTTTAACTGATAGCGGCACTAACGCGATGAGTGACCGTCAATGGGCTGGTATTATGATGGGTGATGAAGCTTATGCAGGTAGCCGCAACTTCTATCATTTACAAGAAACTGTTCAAGATTTATTTGGCTTCAAATATATTGTGCCAACTCACCAAGGACGTGGTGCAGAAAACATTCTTTCTCGTATCGCGATTAAACCAGGTCAATACGTACCAGGTAATATGTATTTCACCACTACACGTTTCCACCAAGAAGCAAATGGCGGTATTTCTACGATATCATTCGTGATGAAGCGCATGATGCAACATTAGATATCCCATTCAAAGGTAATATTGATGTTAAAAAATTAGAAAATTTAATTAATGAAAAAGGTGCTGAAAATATTGCTTATGTGTGCTTAGCGGTAACTGTAAACTTAGCAGGTGGTCAACCGGTTTCTATTGCAAACATGAAAGCCGTTCGTGAATTAACAGCGAAACACGGCATTAAAGTATTCTATGATGCAACACGTTGTATTGAAAACGCATACTTTATTAAAGAGCAAGAAGAAGGTTATCAAGATCGTTCAATCAAATCTATCGTTCAAGAAATGTTCAGCTACGCAGATGGCTGTACAATGAGTGGTAAAAAAGACTGCTTAACCAATATCGGTGGTTTCTTATGTATGAATGATGAAGAATTGTTCATGAAATCTAAAGAGTTGGTTGTAGTATTCGAAGGTATGCCATCTTACGGTGGTATGGCTGGTCGCGATATGGAAGCGATGGCAATTGGTTTGAAAGAAGCAACTCAAGAAGAATACATTGAACACCGTGTTAAACAAGTACGTTACCTCGGTGAAAAATTAAAAGCAGCGGGCGTACCGATTGTTGAGCCAATTGGTGGTCACGCAGTGTTCTTAGATGCTCGTCGTTTCTGTCCACACTTGAAACAAGAAGAAGACTTCCCAGCACAAGCATTAGCAGCAGCAATTTATGTTGAGTGCGGTGTACGTACAATGGAACGTGGTATTATTTCAGCTGGTCGTGATATTAAAACTGGCGAAAACCACCATCCAAAACTTGAGACAGTACGTCTTACTATCCCACGTCGTGTTTACACCTATGCACACATGGATTTAGTTGCTGATGGTATTATCCACTTATTCAAACATAAAGAGGATATTAAAGGGCTTCGTTTCGTGTATGAACCAAAACAATTACGTTTCTTCACTGCACGCTTTGAACAAAAATAGGCCTACTAGCCCTTACTTCGGCAACGAGGTAAGGGCTTTTTGTATCTAAAACATTTGGTTAATGAGAAAAATGCGAAAACATTCTAATGACATTGTAGTTTGATGTATTGTCAAGTAAGGAAGTGACTAGCCTTTCTACGATAATCGGAAAGGAGAAAACTCATGAATAAAACATTGGGAAGTACCTTAATTACCTCAGGGACGATGATTGGCGCAGGGATGCTTGCTATGCCTCTCACATCTGCTGGAATAGGTTTTACGTTTACAGTCGTTCTACTTATTCTTTTATGGATCCTACTCACTTATAGCGCATTATTATTTGTTGAGGTTTATCAAACCGCTGAACATGATGCCGGCATTGGTACACTTGCTGCACAATATTTTGGCCGACCAGGACGAATTGTCGCAACCAGCGTATTAATGATTTTCCTTTATGCATTGCTTTCCGCCTATGTGACCGGTGGTGGTGCAATTCTTGCTTCAACTTTACCTGATTTTGCTGCTCCTGATTTGAAAATGAAAGGTTCTATCCTTGCATTTACAATCTTATTTGGTATTTTCGTGGCAATTGGTACAAGCTTTGTGGATGCGCTAAATCGCTTCTTGTTTATTGCGATGATTGCCGCTTTATTTATCGTGCTTGGATTGATGATCCCCGAAATTAAAATCGATAACTTAATGGCTATGCCAATTGATAAAGCCTTATTAATTTCAGCTAGCCCAGTTTTCTTTACCGCTTTTGGTTTCCATGGTTCGATCCCTTGCTTAAATAAATACTTAGAAGGTGATGTAAAAGCCTTAAGATTTTCGATTATTGTTGGCTCTGCAATCACATTAGTGGGTTATGTCTTATGGCAATTCTCTACTCATGGTGTATTAAGCCAAACTCGCTTCTTAGAAATTCTTAATCAAGATCCAACATTAAATGGATTGATTGAAGCGGTTCGTGTGATTACAGGAAGCACCATTATTGCGGCTGTCGTGAAAATCTTCTCTGCCTTAGCACTGATTACCTCATTCTTAGGGGTGGCACTCGGTTTATTAGAATGTATTGATGACTTGTTAAAACGTGTATTCAATTTTTCTGCAAACCGTTTAAGTTTAGGTTTCTTAACGTTCCTTCCTCCATTGCTCTTTGCATTCTTCTACCCAGAAGGCTTCATCCTTGCATTAGGTTATGCAGGACAAATGTTTGCTTTCTATGCAGTGGTATTGCCGGCAGCATTAGTCTGGAAAGCTCGCCATCAACATCCAAACTTACCTTATCGTGTGCCTGGTGGTTCAGGGGTTTTACTCTTTGTCTCAATTTTAGGGACTATTATTGTGTGTATCCCATTCCTAATTAAATTAGGTGTATTGCCTCCAGTAGTGGGTTAATAACACTATTAAAATAAAAAAAGTGCGGTTAAAAATTAGCGTATTTTTAACCGCACTTTTTGTTGATATAAGACCATGAAGAATGGATTAGATATTGTTGCTTTTTATCTAAATAAGATTTATTTTTTTAATAATTTTTCCTTCTTTACTAAAAAAACAACTCAATATAAAAAAATCACGTCTATTACCTAAGTAACCTTCACCTTTTTTTATACAGTGCAAATAGTTTATTATTTGTTTCTTCTAAAATTTCAAATTGGTTCGAAATTAAATCGCTTATTTCTTTCTTATCCATTCCTGAATAAAGGTATTTGGAGACAATATGACTAACATCCGCACGTTGACTTGCAATATCAGTAATACGGGTTTTAAAAAAACCTCATCTAGCATTAATTTTTAAATCTGTTGCATTACTTTTTTTCTGTCTGAAATTGAAGATTGAATCCCAGAATGATTCTCATGGCCACTCGCTTCGCAGCCAATTGAAACTAGGGAAAGTAGAGCAAAGGATATTGTGAGTAATTTTTTTCATGTTAAGTACCTTTTATATGTCTTGGGTTTCAGTTTTCAGTATCTTCTACAATTTGATATTCAAGAGCTAACGAATCTATTCCTTTTTTAGGCGAAATAACAATATGATAAATGCGTTTTGCTCGACCACTTCCTGAGCTATGTCCAGTAAGTTTGGTTCTAATATATCCTGAATACTCGCAAAATTTCTTTTCCTACTTCACAAGTCATGCCCATTTTGGAAACTGCTTTTTTTGATGCTATCAGCATGATTGTCACCATCTAAATGGGCATAAATCAATTTGCTTAGCGCTTCTTTTTCTGGCTCATTAGGAAATCTTTTCGTAATATATTCTTTAAATTCCCCTTGAGGTAAATTATCGTAATTAACGGTCATTCTGGGAAAACCTAAATCACAAGCTGTTAAAAGAAGAGATAACCCTAAAATAATAGTGCCTTTTTTTGCATATTAAAAATACCTTTTAATTGATAGTAACTCAAGGCATTATAGCAATAAAAATTTATTTTCCGATAATAAATCATTCTATTATTTTGGGTAATTACAGAGGAAAATTATCTTGTTCTAAATAATATGGAAAGAACATAAAGAATGTGATAGGCAGGGGGTGAAACGTTGCTTCATACACATTTTTAGCATAATTAGGCAGTTATTCTAACGCTATACTTTCTCTTTGATTGCTTTTGAGATAGCGATATACGCTAGGTTCTGAGATTTTCAAATATTTAGCGACCATTGGAATAGCGCCTTTGATATTAAAAATCCCTTTATCAAATAAGACTTGAACGGCGTTTTCCCGCTGTCTTAAACTAAGTGGTTTATCAGAATGTAATAGGGTGAAATCAAGGTATTCACAAAGGATATCTTCGATGGAGTTCTCGAGTTTTTCTTTATTAATAATCTCAGCCTCTTCCACTTCAGCAAAGGCTGCATCAATACCTAAAATATTGACGAAGTTTCCAAGGTTTTCCAGCGAAATTAATTTGGTCATCACATCAACCAACTCAGAGGTATCATGATTAATACAAAGGATGCCTTCTAATTTATCCCCATTTTTAATGAAATAAGTTGCACCTCGAATGACCTTTTCAGAATCCGCCACGGCTTTGTAGTTAAAGATAAAATCTTTATCTAAATACACTTTATCCTGCAACAAACTTGAAGCAAAAGAGCTAAGTGGCGAGGAAAGTGTTCGCCCACTGACGTGGCTATTCGCAATAGCTTCCATATGAGCCTTCTTTTTATCAAAAGAATGAAATACGACTTCGTATTTAGGGCCTAGAACGCTTCCCAAAAAATGGGTTAGACCAATAAAATATTTCTTTTGTACATTGTTCATACCGAGCTAATCTCATTAATTACCATTTGCTTGTTGTGGATATTTTATAGCCACTTATTTTTTATAGCAAATACATTGTAAAAATCAGGGTGAATTATGGAATGTACTGAATAGTGGTTTAATGATTTAAGAAGATATTAAAGTGCAGTCAATTTTTAAAAGAGTTTTTTTAAACCTCTCAAAAAAACTGACCGCACTTTTTTTATTTTCAATGATGCTTATTTTAAGCAAACCTTATAATTTCACATCCAATTTTGCGTAAGCACGTTCTACTTTTTCTAATGCTTTTTCCACAGAAATATCACGAGCGAGCAAGACACCTAAACGGCGATGGCCATTGACTTCGCCTTTGCCGAAAATACGAATGTTAGTGTTTGGTTCAGCCAATACTTCGGCAATATTGCCAAATTGCACGTTTTTCGATTGGCCTTCCACTACAATGGCTTTTGAGGCTGATGGGCTAATGAGAGTGATTTCTGGAATCGGTAAGCCTAAAATTGCACGGGCATGTAAGGCGAACTCAGATAATTCTTGAGAAATTAGCGTGACCATACCGGTATCATGTGGGCGAGGGGAGACTTCATTGAAGATCACCTCATCACCACACACAAACATTTCCACACCGAAAATGCCTCGTCCACCTAATGCAGTGGTAATTTTCTCGGCAACATCTTGGGCTTTTTTTCAAGGCTGCTTCAGACATGGCTTGTGGCTGCCAAGATTCGCGATAGTCGCCATCTTCTTGACGATGGCCAATTGGCGCTAAGAAGCTGGTGCCGTTGATGTGGCGAACGGTAAGTAAAGTGATTTCATAATCGAATTTAACAAATCCTTCTACAATCACACGTCCCGCGCCTGCGCGACCACCTTGTTGAGCATAATTCCAGGCTTTTTGTAAGTCGTCTTTGGATTTCAAAATACTTTGACCATGGCCAGAAGAAGACATAATCGGTTTCACCACGCAAGGAATACCGATTTTTTTCAACCGCACTTTGAAGTCAGCAAAGTTATCAACAAATTGATAAGGTGAAGTTGGCAATTTAAGCTCTTCAGCGGCTAAACGGCGAATGCCTTCGCGATTCATCGTCAGCTTGGTGGCTTTGGCAGTAGGTACAACATTAAAACCCGCTTGTTCTAATTCCACTAGCGTATCAGTCGCGATGGCTTCCACTTCCGGCACAATGTAATCTGGGCGCTCTTTTTTTCCACTAAGGCTTTGAGGGCTGCACCATCTAGCATGGAAATCGTATAAGCACGATGTGCCACTTGTTGTGCTGGGGCGTTTTCATAACGATCGACGGCAATCACTTCCACGCCTAAACGTTGTAATTCAATCACCACCTCTTTGCCCAGTTCACCAGAGCCAAGCATCATCACTTTAATAGCATTCGGGGTTAATGCTGTACCTAGGGTTGTCATGTTGTGTCCTTATTTTAAGAAAGATTCATCAAGTGCTAAATCGTCATTTTTATTAATCCCCACACCGCGAGCAATCACATTTTTAGCAATTTCATGTGCTTCTTCTAAAGAATGCTCGGTGTAAGTTCCGCATTGGTATTCGTTTAATTCAGGAATTTGGTTTTGATCTTGCACGGTTAAAATATCTTTCATGGAAGCTAACCATGCATCAGCCACTTGTTGCTCGTTTGGAGTGCCGATTAATGACATGTAAAAACCTGTGCGACAGCCCATTGGGGAAATATCGATGATTTCTACATTGTCATTGTTTAAATGGTCACGCATGAAGCCCGCAAATAAATGCTCAAGGGTGTGAATCCCTTTTGGTGGGAGAATTTCTTTGTTTGGAATGCAAAAACGAAGATCAAAAACAGTGATGTCATCGCCCTTTGGGGTACGCATCGTTTTGGCAACGCGCACGGCTGGTGCGTTCATACGGGTGTGATCTACTTTAAAACTGTCGAGTAATGGCATATTTATTTCCTTGAAAATCAGTGGTTTGTAAATTAATTGCAAGTTTTTGTAAATTTTTTTACAATTTCTTTGAACTTTTCTTTTTAGCGTCGGTCTTATAGAACAAGCAACTTGCAGTTGTTTTAATAAAATTGGTTCCTTAGGTTATTTGCCCCTTACTTGATAAGGGGCGTTTTTTATCTATTGAATAGTAATTCGTCTTTATTCTAGCCAACAACCAGGTTATGCACAAAGGCTATTCTCGGCTATGACACGAAAGGTAAACTGAAAAAGAGCAGGGTAATATAACGTAGTCCTTTTCCAATCGCCATAAAAATAAAGCAACTTAGCCAATTCAATCGAAGCCAACCGGCTACCGCACAAAACACATCCCCGATAATAGGCAACCAACTTAATAATAAAGTGATGGCACCATAGCGTTGTATTTTTGTTTATCACCCATAAAGTGCGGTCATTTTTGCTGTCAATTTTCGGAAACCATCGACCAATCCAGTAAGTGGTGAGGCTGCCTAGTGTATTGCCTGCGGTTGCCAGAAAAACAAGCCAAAAAATATCCGCACTTAATAATGACCCGACCAATACTTTTGGCACAGCAAGGGAGACAAACATAATTTCTGAATTACCCGGCAAGATGGTGGCACTTAAGAAAGCGCTGAAAAACATCAACCATAAGCCATGAGTTTGCCAAAAATCAGCCAAAAAGCTGAAAGAGAAAATGTCCCACATTAGGCTCTAATAATCTCGCGCGTTCTAACATCAAACACATCCATCCCTGCACTTAATCCCGCTTGCACGCCAAGATCGGCATCTTCAAACACGATACAACGTGACGGTTCAGCTTTTGCCAGTTCAGCACAGCGTAAAAAGGTTTCTGGATGCGGTTTATGTTCTTTCACATCATCAGCGCTGACAATAGCGTTAAAGTAATGTTTGATATCTAATTTTTTTGCATCAACATATCAATGATTTGGCGGTTCGAACCTGAACCAAGCGCAATTGGCTTTTTGTTGATAGTAATGACGCACCACGTCAAAGGTCGGGAGTAATTTTGATTCTGTTGGAATCAATTCATAAGAAAGTTTGCGTTTTGCTTGTATCACTTCATTTAAACGTTCTTGTGGCATACCGGCATCTTGCATAATGGCTGAGGCGATAGTGCTCACGGTTGCGCCACCTAAATCATACATAATTTGGCTGTTAAAACGATAACCGAATTGTTCCCCTACTAGGTTCCATGCGCGTGCATGCACTGGCATGGTGTCGATTAAGGTGCCATCCATATCAAAAATCAAGCCATCATATTTTTCAAAAAGTCTGTTATCTATCATTTATTGCTTTCCTAGTTCGTAAATTTTTTCACTTTGTTTCAATTTTGTGATCTGTGCACTGGTAATTTTATGAAATAGCGGTAAAGTTACCCTATATCAAAAAGGAATGTTATGTCGTTACTCAAACAATTAACCCGTTGGAAAATTCGCGGTCAGATTGATCAGGAAGTTATTGATATTATTCTGACTTTGCAAAGTCGCCTAGAGCATCATTGGCGCATTGATGTGTCCATTCCGACTGTCATTACACTCTTATTGCATATTGCCAACAGCCTTGCTCGCTTAAAACGAGGCGGTTGCGTTTCTCCGCTCCATCAATCCTTTTTATGATGAAATGCAAAGTGCGGTCATTTTTCCCTGATGTTTTGGAAATCCACCTCGATTTGCTTTCTTTTTATTCCGCAAGATATTCCAGAAGCCGAACAGAGCTATTATCTCGCCAATATTTATAGCTTGCTATTGGAGCAAGATAAAAAAATAAGGGCATGAAAGCCCCTATTTTATCAGTTAAAAATCAAACTGAGTTCTAAATCTTTGAGTAAATTGCTTTCTAAGCGTAACTCATTCCACACTAACGGATTGTTATCCAAATAATGTTTCTCAAAGGTCAGTTCCCAAGTCTGCAAAAGAGCGGTCAATTCTGAGACTAATTTTTGTCCGTGCTGTCTGTCGCTTGGCGAGATTTATTTAAAAATCACCGAAATACGTAAAAGAAGCAGTAAAACAAGGACATCTTCATCCGCATAACGAGCAAAAAAATCGGTAAATCATTCTTTTTAAATGCGCCAGTGTGATAACGAACTAAATTCACCAATAAGCGTTGTTGCTCGCGATCAAAGCCCGGTAATTCCATGTTCTGCAGAATATAAGCGGAATGTTTTTGTACATTGCGATGATTAATGACAATACCGACTTCCAATAAGCGAGCCGCCCAAATCAACAGATTTTTCATTTCATCAGCAAGATGAGGTTTTTGCCAATAGGTGTATTGATCAATTAAGGTTTTCGCACTATTTGCCACGCGATCGGCTTGCGCTAAATCTAAGTTAAATTGTTCGGCAAGTCCTAATGCGGTACGTGTACGGATGTCTGAAACTTGGAAGTTTTTTTCTAAGCTATAAATCACCCCTTCACGCAAAGCACCGTCAGAATAGCGCATATTTTCTAAGCCAAAAACATCAAAAACAGCGCTTAAAATGGCTAAGCCTGGCACAAAGACATCCACGCGATCAGGGTTTAATCCTGCGATATTGAGTTCTTCAAAATGGGATGCTTGTAAGGTTCGTTCAATTAAATTTTGTAAGCGTTCAGCCGTGATGATGCCGTTTGGGTCAAGAGTTGCGGTAATCACTTGATAGACGGTTTTAATCGTGCCCGATGAGCCTAATACCGATTGCCACCCGAGCTTGCGATATTCCCAGCTTAAATCTTCAATTTTATTGACCGCACTTTGGCGAGCTTGCTCGAAGTTTTCTTTTGAAATTTCTCCATTCGGGAAGAATTTTTTAGCAAAGCTCACACAGCCCATGTGACGACTTTCCGCCACTAAGGGGGTGAAATCATCACCGATGATTATTTCTGTCGAGCCACCACCAATATCGATGACCAGTTTACGTCCGCTTTCGGGTTGAGTGTGGCAAACACCCGCATAAATGGTTTTGGCTTCAGTTTGACCGCTGATGATATTAATGGGATAAGGAAAGACCGTAGCAGCTTGACGTAAAAATTCGTCATTATTGACCGCTCTTCGTAAGGTATAAGTGCCGACGACATTCACATCTTTTGGTTCAAAGCCTTGTAAGCGTTCAGCAAAAAGTGCAAGGCAATTCACACCGCGTTCAATCGCTTCTTGGCTTAATACATTGTGCTCGTCTAAGCCGTCGGCAAGTCTCACTTTTTGTTTTAAACGAGAAAGCACCTGAATCGAGCCATTGATAATCCGCGCCACAATCATGTGGAAGCTGTTTGAGCCTAAATCAATGGCGGCAATCTCCCGGGCCTCACCTCGGTGATGAGGTTCTGCGAGTTGAGCCAGTTGCTTGTCGTTATACATGTCCTTTCCTAAAATTCAAATTGATACAATAAATCAAAAAAACTTGGTTTGTGCTGGAAACCGATTGGAAATAAAGTTGTGGCATTAAGCGATAACGCAAGGTCACTTCGGCTAAGCCATCAAATAATCCCACCCCGTATTTCACTTGTAAGCGTTTACCAATATTACCACTAACTTGTACTTTGGAGCTATCCCCAACGCCGGCAGTGCCTAAGTTTAAGTCTTGAATACCAAAGGCTTCGCCAATACTGCCGACGACTTTACCACTTTTCGCTAAACCTAAGCCGAGTAATGCCGCCCCCACAGAACCACTAGAGCCTGCTTCACCGCTGTTTTCTAATGAGCGACCAGTGAGTAAATATGAAAGGGCTTGGTCTTGAGATTTCGCTGGATCAGAGAAAATCGTGACTTGTGGGCTAGATGCCATACCAATCACTTTTTACCCCCGCGGTCACTTTACTGTCTTCCATCGCTTCTGGGTTACGAATCGCCTCAATATTTAACATCGGTTGTGAAGGTAAACCGGCGAAGCTGATTTGCCCTTTACGAATTAATAAATCCTGTCCAAAAAGAAGCATAACGACCATTTTTTTCAGGTTAATTTCACCAAATAAACCTAGTTTACCTTTATCCTGTTTCACAGAAAGTAAGCCGTTCAAATTGGTTTTTAAACCATAGGCATCTAAATGCACATCGTCACCGATTTTAATTTTTAAATCAGATTGAATTTGCATACCGGATTTGGTTTCTGAAGCAAATTGGCGATTGATGAGTTCTTCTTTACTTTTTTTCTCGGGCCATTTAAAATGACTTCATCTTCACTCACCGGCTCAGCATTGTCTGGTAAGCTTTCAATGGCAATTCTTGCCCATGGAATATCCACATTTCCACTCAAGTCTAAGAGTTTTGGTGACGCTTTGACAACCACATTCGGACTGACTTTTAATTTCGCCATAGACGGAATATCGACTTTGAAGTTATCCGCTTGCGCTCTGACTTCTGCCGTCCAGTTATTCATGTTAGCCCAGTTAGCTTGTCCATTAATATTCAGCTTACTATCTGGTGTTTGAACATGGCCATTTAAGGTTGAAGAGGTACCATTAAAGCGGATTGCCACTTGACCATCAGTGACATCAAAAGGCAGACTTTTTAGTTTCGTTTTTACATTGCGAATATCGAAATTACCGTTTAATAATGGTTTTTCTAAATTGCCACCGAAACTTAAGCGAGAAACCACTTCACCATCCATGCTTTCACCGCTAGAGAAAAGTTGATTCGCTAAGGATAAGCGTAAACCTTCAATGGTAAAGGTACCGCCTAGTTGTCGGCCTTTACTTAAATCATTAATTTTTAAGTCTGTGCCGATTCGACCTTGATTCTGAACGTTGATGTCTGATTTCAGGGTTAAATTGTTATTTTGAATATCGGCATTCACGCTTAATTTGGGAATATCCAGCTTAAAGGTGCGGTAGTCTAATTTTTGTGCCACACCAATGTTATTGCCTTCTACTGCCACATTTAGTTGTAACGGTTTATCGCTGAACCATGCCACTTTTTCCTCGGCTTTGTAATTGACCTTTGAGCGTGTTTTTGTCCCATTAATCTATTCACTAAATCTAAATTAATGCGTTTAAGCTCAAAAGGGACTTCGCCGTTTTTTTCCCTGCCGTAAATTGTTGAGGGAAGCACAGATCTAAGTCTTGGTTAATCCAGCAATGTGACCCGATGGTGGCTTGGATTTTTTTATTGTCATAAGTCACCGGAACGGTTTGATTCACTTTAAAATCACCGATAGGTGAGTTTAGGCTCACTTAGCTTAAATTGCCTTTCCACTGCTGAGAAGTGCGGTCAAAATTACCGGTGATTTGTAAATCAGCTGCAACAGGTTCACCTTTTTGATTTTTAAGGTGAGCGTATGATGTTTTTCATCACCCGATGCATTCAAATCAATATTATGCAATTTAATGCTGTCGCCATAGCGGAAGTTTTCCGCTTTGACGTTAAGTTCACCTTTCACTTGCGGTTCACTCACAACATTACCTTTAATTAAGGCTTTGGATAAGTCTAACCCTTGGAAGTGCAAGCCCTGTGCCGTTAAATCAGTATTAATGGTTGGCGCAGTAAGCTTACCTAAAATTTGTGCTTTACCGACTACGGAACCCGCTAAATCTTGCCACAGACCACGCAAGCTTGGTGCGTTGATATCTAAATCGAGGTTTGATTTATCACCTAATATACCTTTTTGCCGCAATGCGGTTATCGCCATAGTTCAGTAATAAATCAGGAATGTTTAATAAGGTTTCATTACTTAAAAAGACGCTACCTTTCAAGCTTAATGGGCGAGAGGATAGGTTACCGGTTAAATCCACGGTAGGCACATCCACTTTCCAATGATTGGAATCGGCGGAACCTTTTGAGCTCACTTTGCCCGATAATACGGCTGGCATGGCAGGCACATAAGGGCGAATGTTCATTTTGTTTAAATCAGCGGTCACATCCCATTGCGCGCCATCTTTCCAGTTTGATGAACCCGTTAAACGTGCCGTACCATCTAGGGCGGCAAGTTTTTAATTCGTTGAGGGTGACTTCATAGAGTTTACCGTCCGCATTCAAATCCACGTGGGTATGAGGAATATGATCCATACCGTCCACGCCACCGACAACCTCTGCGTGATAATTCAATAAATTGCCCGTGAGTTTGATATCAACATCGTTAATTTTAAGTGGCGCCAGGCTATCAGCGAAGGCGTATTGACCTTTTTTCGCTTTTAACTGCAGATTTAATGGCATTTTATCTTCGGCCAGTTTCACATCACCGGTTAAGGTCGCATCAAGTACGCCTTGTGTGGTTAACGAAAGTGCGGTCGTTTTTTTCAAGGAACCCGATAAATTGAGATCAACCTTGCTGGCAGGCAAAATGGTTTTGTCTTTTGATTTAAACGCTTGGAGATCAGATTTTAATGTAAGATCAACCGGAAAAATCTTCATTGAGCTGGAGTTGTCCTTGGCTAGAAAGCGTACCAAGAGAGCTGTCAATGTCGAGTTTTTTTGTAATTTCACTAAATGATCGGTGGCATCCGCTTGTAATTCCACTTTAGGCACAGTGATTTTTTGGGTTTCTTCGCCTTTTTCATTGAGCGATTGATATTGCCAGTTTGTACCCAAAACACTTGGAATGTGCATATCAAAAGGCAAGTTCACCGCATCTAAATTACCTAAAAAAGCGGGTGTGAGTGTTTGCTCAATTTGTGCCCAATCAACGGGTTTAGCAGGTTCTTTTTGTTCGGGCTGAGGGGAATTCGGTTGAGTTTGGGAGACCGTTGAGAAAAGCACGTCTGAAAGCGTGGTAGGCTCAAGGGTAAGGCCGGATTCATTGTTTAAACTGACCGCACTTTGAAATGACGAAAACGTAATATTGCTTTGATCGAGTTTCATATCAAAGTCAGTAATCGCCACATTTTTTTACTTGTACAGAAACCGGTAAGTGGATTTTTTTCCATTGGACCACTTTCAGTCTGTTTCTCTTCAGAAGGCGGCATAACACTGGTATCAATGGCGATTTTAGGCTGCGTTAAGCTGAGGTCATCAACAATAATATCACCTGAAAGTAAACGCGCTAAATTCACTTGTAAGCGCGTTTTAGGAAGAGCCACATCTACGCCGGTGGTTTGAAAACGTAAATTTTCTAAGACTAAACCATCTTGTAAGCCACCGCTGACTTGCTCAATAGATAAGCTATCGAGCATTTTATCGGCGAGTTGAATAAGTGCACGTTGTCCACTATCAAAAGACAATGCTGTGACTAAGCCTAGAACAGGGACAAAAATGACCGCACTTCCGACACATAAAATTTTACGGCAGGTCTTTTTCTTTTTAACGGGTTGTGTGGTTTGGTTATCTGGTTGTTTTTCTTGTTCAGACATAGTCATACCCTAAATTTCAGCCCCTAAGCCAATGTAAAATTGAATGTTTTTGCTGTTATCTTTATCTCGAATTGGCGTCGCAATATCAAATTTGATGGCACCAACTGGCGATGCCCAACGTACACCGAAACCTGCACCGTATCGTAATTCATTTGCTTTGTAAGCATCAGCGGCTAAACCTGTATCCGCAAATACGGCTCCCCACCAATTTGGGTAAACTTGATATTGATATTCAAGGCTCCCTGTTACTAAGCGAGAGCCGCCGACTAATTTTTCCATCTTTATTTTTTTCGGTGAAATTTTTCTTATAGCCATAACCTCGCACGCTACGATCACCCCCTGCAAAGAAACGTAATGCAGGTGGAATTTTACGAATATCCGCGGTATTTAAATAGCCAATTTCTGCTCGGGTAATAAAACGGTGATTTTCTGCATAAGTACGAATCCATGCGGTGGAAGCTTGAACTTTAAAGAAATTGGCTTCTGACATCCAAAGCTTATTCCCTAAATCGACCGTGATTTTTTTGGGTATCTCCCCATGTTGGGAATTGACCGCCTTTTAAACGAGTCCGGTTAAAGCCCCCGGTAGGATAAACAAGGAGCGTTTTATCAGTTAAATCAGCTTGCGTGAAGCTGTCGTAACGGACACGAAGACCCGCAAAATATTGCCAACCTTCTTTATTATTCCAATAACGTAATGCAGCGAAAGTGAGGGCTTTGGTATCCGTATCGTTTTTTTATTTTCTTTTTTTCATAACCGGTTGAAAAATTCATAATAATAATTTAATGGATTTTTTTCAACAATGGCATTTTATAGGTGGCTTCAAAGTTTTTGTTTTGGCGCAGAAACGTAAAGATTTGTACGGAAACTATGACCTCGGCTATTAATCCAAGGTTTTATCCAACCAATTTGGACATGAGGGCCCGTATCGGTTGCAAAACCGACCCCAAGCTCCATTGAGTTTTTTTCTTACGTGGATAAAGTAACAGTTCGATATCCACTAATTTTTTTCTTCTTCGCGGACATGAGGCTGTAAAAGTACTGAGCTAAACCAGTTGGTAGAAGAAAAAAATCGTTAGTTAATTCAGATAAATCGCTGACTAAATAAGGATCGCCCTGATTTAATGTTGAGCATATTTTGCAAATAGTCTTCGCGAATTTGGGAATGGTTAAATGTGATGTTGCCGTAATGATATCGCACGCCACTATCAAATAGCATACGCCACCATGCTTCATGGGTTTCAGGGCTGATTTCTAAGCGAGAAATTTGGAATTTTTCCGTCAAGATAACCGCGAGCAAGGGCAAGGTTTGAAATGCTGCTTTTTATAGTCATCGTATTTTTTTGATGCTCAACTAACTCACCTTGTTTTTTGGCAAGTTTTTACGGAGTGCTGTGAAGTTTTCGTCTTCTGCGGCTTCGCCTGTGATTTCAACTTCTGTTCCGGCAATTTTGCTTGGTTCACCTGGAGTGACATTAGCAATGAGCAAATCTCGCTGACCTTTGCGTTTTTTCAATTCAAAGGTGACTGAAGAACTATAATAACCGAAGACTCGAAGGCCTTTATCGACAGCATCCGAAACCAATTGTTTATACCGATCTGAGCCGTCCATCTCACCTTTATCAATGAGTTTGACATTCATGTCCGTATTGCGAATGGCACGTTCACCTTTGATCCCGCGGATCTCGATATCCACAGTTTGTTCTGCAATGGCTGAAAAACTCATCCATCCAAGCAAAAGCGCAGTTATTTTTAACGAAATTTTTTTCATTTTATTACAAGCTAAACTTTAAGAAGATCCCCATCAAACCGCCTTAGTTTACCCATAAAATAAGGGGATTACCAATGTAATTATGGATGGGATTTGAAATTGTTATATGTATTTGAGCGTTAATACGACAATGTGCTCAAAGGAAGAGTTTCCTTTGCTTTGAAAAAAATAGCGATTTTTCTCTTTATTCAGACATTTAACCAAAATGTAACTGGGCCATCATTGGTGAGGCTCACTTGCATATCAGCCGCAAATTGTCCGTTGGCAACAGTGATTTTTTCTGCACATTTTTGCGAAAAATACTCATACAGTTCATTAGCCAATGCTGGTGCGGCACCTTTTGAGAAACTTGGTCGTAAGCCTTTTTGCGTGTCAGCGGCTAAAGTAAATTGGGATACCACAAGCATTTCACCACCGATTTGCTGCACGTTTAAATTCATTTTGTCATTTTCATCGCTGAAAATACGGTAATTTAAGACTTTCTCAGCGAGTTTATCCGCTTTGGCTTGGTCATCTTCTTTTTCTACGCCTAATAAAACCAATAATCCTTTGCCGATTTGCCCCACAATTTGACCTTCAACTTCCACTTTAGCCTGCGTAACACGCTGAATTAACGCAATCATTTTACTTCCTCTAAATTTGTTTGATTCATTGACTGTACTTCTGCAAGTACTGCGGCTAATTGTGCGCCGAATAGCACCACTGTCCAGCTGATTTGAATCCACAATAACATGATCGGCAACGTTGCCATGGCGCCATAAATTAATTGATAAGACGGGAAGGTGGTGATGTACCAAGTAAAAAGCTTGTTTCCCTAAGGTAAAGAAAAATCTCGGCAATTAATGCGCCTGCTGCAGAGTGTTTGATGCTCACTTTCTTATTTGGCACAACCATGTAAATTAAGGTGAAAATAAACCAGGTCGAAAGAAATGGCAAAAAGCTAAGTAATTTTAAGCCAAAAGAGAGCGTTTCTGATTGCTCGAACATGGATTTGACATAGGAACTTGCGGCAATGCTAGTACCAATTAAAAAGTGGACCAAGGGTTAAAATGAGCCAGTAAATGGCAAATGACGTAAAAAAATCGGGCGATTGCTGGTGTCTTGCCAAATGCCATTAAGTGTACGGTCGATGGAGTTAATCAGCATTAATGCGACTAAAATCAAACTCACAATCCCCACCGCACTCATTTGTTTTGGAATTATGGACGAATTCATCAATATATTGTCCCACAACATCGCTCGCGGAAGGGGCGAAATTGGTGAAGATGAATTCTTTCAATGCACCGGTTACTTCGTTAAAAACGGGAAAGGCGGAGAAAATTGAAAACACCACCATAATTAATGGCACGATGGCGAGCATGGTGTTGTAGGTGAGTGAACCGGCAGCTTGCGTTAATTTATTTTCTTGAGAACGCTGCCAAAATAATGCGAGAAAAGACGTTAAGGTCATTAGAGCAAGCCTCCGCAACAATGTTTAAATTTCTTCCCTGAACCACAAACACAAGGTTGTTTATTACTTGGGAGTGGCACAGTGGGGTCAACAAAATACCAACGGCCATCGATTTTTACAAAAAGAGAATGTTCGTGATGCACTTGCGCCTGTTCGCTACCTTGAAAATGTGCTTTAAATTCAACCGCACTTTGTATTTTGGTTAAGGTTTCTGCTTTGACAATCTCTAAACCGAGCCATTGCGTTTCATCAGCCCAATCTTGCAGGGCTTTTTCATCTAATAACGGTTGTTGGCTTGGTACCGTGGTTTGTACAATATAGGGAATATTTTTGAGCACAAATGCAGAATAGCGAGAACGCATAAGTTGTTCCGCTGTTTCTGGAAACATATTGACTGAATGAAAACGTCCGCAACAATCTTCATAGGAAAGGGATGATTGGCACGGGCAAAGTGCGGTCGTTTTAGCCGACATTTTTGGCCGCCTATTGTAAATTATGTAATTGTGAATTGATAGAACGTTTAAACGCAGGCGCTAATTCTTCAATGGCTAAGGCTTCTTCTAGTTCTGCAATGCTTGAAGGCGCGGAGAGTTGCGTATTTAGACGGCGAATTGTCCATTCAGGATAAGGTCGATGTTGCAAAATGAGTTCATCGCCTTGATGAATTTCACCTTCTTCGATCACGCGAACATACCAACCAGTCCAACCTGATTGACGAATAACCTCTCTTGTATTCTCATTCTGAGTATTATGAGATAAACGTTCGCAAGGTTTACGTGGTTGAGACACTTCTAAAAGCGTGGTGCCAATTTTTGTAACGGTCGCCTATACAGACATTATCTTCATGTAAGCCGGATACCACAAAGTTTTCACCGTAAATCGCACTGCCATGGAAATCAAACTTTTCACCAAGTAGCTCGTTTAAAGCAGGGAAAGACACATCAGACATAAAAAACAAGGCTTTATCAACACCACCGTGATGAGCTTTTAAACCCACATCGTTACCTTCTGCACCTAGTGTGTGCACTTTTACCATCGATACCGGTTTTTTACGGATGGCACTTTCATATGAGCTACCATCAGGGAACGTTAAGGTTTCTATTAATCCTGTTTTAATAATAAGAATTTTTGCGTTTGACATCTATTTTTCCTACTTTGAGTTAGTTTTGAGAAATTATACCGTAAAATCACTTAAATTTTGACCGCACTTCGTTTTTTCCTTATCATTCGTCTTAAATAAAACCAATAAAACAAAGGAATCTTTATGCAATATTCTCTCGCGCGTACCGAACAAGGTCAAACCCTTGGTATTACCGCAAAAATGGCAAACCGTCATGGCCTGATCGCTGGGGCGACAGGGACGGGGAAAACCGTGACATTACGTAAAATGGCAGAGGCGTTCAGTGATGATGGTGTGCCGGTCTTTTTAGTGGATGTAAAAGGCGATTTGTCCGGTTTAGTAAAAGCGGGCACATTCAGTGGCAAAGTAGCAGAACGTATTGAGCAATTTGATTTAGGTGGCGAGAGTTATTTAAATGGCTATCCTGTGTCATTTTGGGATGTATTCGGTGAAACCGGTATTCCGCTTCGCACTACGATTTCTGAAATGGGGCCATTATTACTTTCCCGTTTATTAAATTTAAACGCAACCCAAGAAGGTTTATTAAACCTCGTATTCCGTGTGGCAGATGATAAAGGCTTGCTACTCATCGATTTAAAAGATTTACGCGCCATGCTTAAATTTGTGGCAGAGAACGCCAAATCGTTCCAAGTAGAATACGGCAACGTATCAGCTGCGAGTGTGGGTGCGATTCAACGTGCTTTACTGACCCTTGAAAATGAAGGGGCGACAAATCTTTTTGGTGAGCCGGCATTAAATCTCGAAGATTGGCTACAAACCCGTGATGGCCGTGGCGTGATCAATGTTTTAAATTCTGAAAAAAATTAATTAATTCCCCAAGAATGTATAGCGCATTCTTGCTTTGGTTGATGTCTGAATTATTTGAACAATTACCGGAAGTCGGTGATCCGGATAAACCAAAATTTGTGATGTTCTTTGATGAAGCACATTTACTCTTTGATGGTGCACCAAGTGTGTTGGTGGACAAAGTGGAACAAGTGGTTCGCTTGATTCGTTCTAAAGGTGTGGGGATTTATTTTGTGACCCAAAACCCATTAGATTTACCGGATACCGTGTTAGGCCAATTAGGTAACCGCGTTCAACACGCATTACGTGCTTTTACACCACGCGATCAAAAAGCAGTGAAATCTGCGGCAGAAACGTTCCGTTCTAACCCTGCTGTCAATGTGGTTGAAACCATTTCAACCTTAGGTGTGGGTCAAGCATTAATTTCATTCTTAGATGAAAAAGGTATGCCTGCACCAGTTGAAGTGGCGTATGTTTACCCGCCGAAAAGCCAACTTGCACCGATTACTGAAGAAGAGCGTGCAGCGTGGGTGAAAGACGATGAGCTTTATGCCTTCTATAAAGATTACGTGGATAATGAGTCGGCTTTCGAAGTATTAAATGCTCAAGCGGATTTAGCTGCAGTACAACAAAAACAAGCCGAGCAAGCGCAGCAAGAGGAAGAAAGCGGTTTATTTGGTAGCTTAAGCCGTATGATTTTTGGAACACAAAAACGCGGGGATAAACTTTCTCCGACAGAACAAATTGTGAATAGCGTGGCAAAATCAGTTGGTCGCAATATTCGTAATGAAGTGACCAAACAAATCATGCGTGGTATCTTAGGGGCATTGAAAAAAATAACGAAAATTTGACCGCACTTTGCGGCAATAATGATAAAAAAAGGAGATTATTATGTCTGATGTATTTCACTTAAACCTAACTAAAGCGCAACTGAAAGGTGCAACATTAGCTATCGTACCAGGGGATCCGGCACGTAGCGAACGTATTGCTAAAAAACTTGATAATCCTGAGTTTCTTGCAAGTACACGTGAATATACTTCTTGGTTAGGCTATTTAAATGGTCAACCGGTGGTGGTGTGTTCAACCGGTATTGGCGGTCCTTCTACGTCTATCTGTGTGGAAGAGCTGGCTCAGCTTGGCGTGCGTACATTCTTACGTATTGGTACAACAGGCGCAATTCAACCACATATCAATGTGGGGGATGTGCTTGTCACAACGGGTGCCGTTCGTCTTGATGGTGCAAGCCGTCATTTTGCCCCAATTGAATATCCAGCGGTAGCAAATTTTGAATGTACTACCGCACTTTTCAATGCCGCGAAAGAAAAAGGCATTGAGCCATTTGTAGGTATTACCGCGTCATCTGATACCTTCTATCCAGGTCAAGAACGTTATGATACTTACAGTGGTAAAGTGTATCGTGATTACCAAGGCTTGTTAAAACAATGGCAAGATCTTAATGTGATGAACTATGAGATGGAATCCGCGACGTTATTCACCATGTGTAATGCCCTTGGCTTACGAGCAGGTATGGTGGCAGGTGTGATTGTGAACCGTACACAACAAGAAATCCCAAATGAAGCCACCATGAAAGATACGGAAGATAAAGCAGTATCTGTGGTAGTGGAAGCAGCAAGAAAATTGTTAGCGTAAAACTCCGATAAAAAGAACCGCACTTTTTAGAAGTGCGGTTCTTTTTTTAACTGTTTTTTCGAGCAAAGGCAGCCGCTTCAGCGACTAATTGCTCATTAGGGCGTATACCTGTGTAGAGCTCAAATTGTTCAACGGCTTGTAGCACAATGACTTCTGCACCAGAAATGGTTTGTTTGCCTTGCTGTTGAGCAATTTGGATAAACGGTGTTTCAGCAGGAATCGCCACCACATCAAAAAGCGGTTTGAGCTTGTTGAATAAGATTTTCAGGAAAGGCGAGATCAAATTCTTCTTTTTCACCTTTCATCCCAATTGGTGTGACATTGACTAAAATGTCTGCCGATTGATTATCTAAAGATGGGATATATTCATAGTCATAAAGTGCGGCTAAATTTTTACCTGTTTTTTCATTTCGAGCAAAAATCTTCAGATGCTCAAATCCGCTGTTTTTAAAGGCCGCGACGACCGCTTTAGCCATACCACCACTGCCTTGTACAATCACTCTACTCTTTTTATCTAATTGATATTCTTTGATAAGTTTAACAATGGCAATATAGTCGGTGTTGTAAGCGCGAAGAAAACCTTGATCATTCACAATGGTATTCACAGACTGAATGGCTTGCGCAGAAGGCGAGATTTCATCTAAAAATGGCATGCAGCTTTCTTTAAAAGGCATCGAAACGGCACAACCTCGAATACCAAGTGCACGAATGCCTTTGACAGCGCTTTCAATATCCGTAGTAGTAAAGGCTTTATAGATAAAATTAAGCCCGAGTTTTTGATACAGATAGTTATGGAATGTTGTGCCAAAATTGCCTGGTCTGCCAGAAAGAGACATACAAAGTTGGGTGTCTTTGTTAATCATATTTTGGTCTTAAATATTCAAATTTAAATCATCATCAATAAAATATTGATTCATTTCAAAAGCGGGTTTTGCCGCTTTGTCTTTGCCGACAATGCGAGCAGGTACACCTGCTGCAGTAGCGTATTCAGGCACCGGTTGAAGTACAACAGAGTTGGCACCGATTTTGGCATATTTGCCCACTTCGATATTGCCGAGAATTTTTGCGCCTGCCCCAATCATCACACCTTCTCGTACTTTTGGATGGCGATCGCCGGATTCTTTACCTGTACCACCGAGGGTAACACCTTGCAAGATAGACACATCATTTTCAATCACTGAGGTTTCGCCTACAACAATACCAGTAGCATGGTCAAACATAATGCCGTGCCCAATTTTTGGCAGCAGGGTGAATATCCACATCGAAAGCTACGGAAATCTGATTTTGTAAATAAAGCGCAAGCGCTTTTTCGATTTTGGTTCCACAAATAATGCGTAATGCGATAGCTTTGAATGGCGTGAAAACCTTTTAAATAAAGCAATGGTGTGGACCACAATTCCACAGCAGGGATCACGGTGGCGAACAGCTTTTAATATCACAAGCAGCACAATCAATGATATTGGGCTCCGCTTGATAGGCTTCTTCAATAATTTCACGCAGCGAAATGGCCGGCATGATAGGGTTAGCCAGTTTATTCGCAAGCAAATAACTCAAGGCACTGCCAAGATTTTTGATGTTTTAAAATAGTGGAATGGAAAAAGCTTGCGAGCATTGGTTCGCATTCTGCTAATTCTTTTGCCTCTTGGCGAATGTGTTGCCATACTTCTAACGTCATTTTTTCTCCTTATTCGCCTTTTCGTTCACGACCCAATAAGCTCAGTGCCACTTCTTGTGCACTTTTACCACAAAAGAGCATTTGGTAAATTTGTTCTGTAATCGGCATTTCCACGCCTTGTCGTTGTGCTAATAAATAGGTTTCTTTGGTGTTATAAAAACCTTCTACCACTTGACCAATTTCATCCATGGCTTGTTGGCTATCAGTGCCTTTACCAAGCATTAAACCAAATCGGCGGTTACGGGATTGGTTATCGGTACAAGTGAGCACTAAATCACCTAAACCAGACATGCCCATAAAGGTTTGTGTATTGGCGCCCATGGATACGCCTAAGCGAGTAATTTCCGCAATCCCACGGGTAATTAATGCCGTTCTCGCATTGGCACCAAATCCCATACCATCCGAAATACCTGCACCAATCGCAATTACGTTTTTTTAATGGCACCACCTAATTGAACGCCGATCATATCTTGGTTTACATATACCCGAAAATGCTGACTGCAATGAATCCGAGCTTGAAATTCTAAGGCAAACTTTTTCATTACGAGAGGCAAGGGTAATCGCCGTTGGCAAGCCTTGAGCCAATTCTTTCGCAAAAGTGGGACCAGAAAGCACAGCGGTTGGAATTGCTTTACCTAAGGTTTCTTCCACTACTTCTTGTAGTAATCGGCCGGTGTTGCGTTCTAATCCTTTGGTTGCCCAAATTAAACGATGATCAGGGTTTTTAAGTGCGGTCGAATTTTTTTAAGAGAATTTCACCGAAAGCATGGCTTGGCACTACAATTAAAAATATCTTTCGATTGGTCAAGTGCAGTTTTCAAATCTAATTCTAAATGCAAACTTTCTGGAAATTCAATATCTGGCAGAAAAACGGCGATTTTTGACGTTCCTGTTGCATTTGATGAATGTGATCGGGATTGTGCCCCCAAAGATAGGTTGGAGAACCATTGCGAGAAAAATGAGATAGCGAGTGCTGTTCCATAAGAACCGCAACCAAGAATGGTAATTGGAGATTGGGATGCGTTCATTTCAATCACCTTTAAAATAAAAGGGCAGACGATATCGCCTGCCCTTATCACAATTAATGTTGGGTTTCTTTATTTTCTTCCGCTTCGGCTGCAGCTTGCTGCTTGTTCATGTAATCAATGAACAATGCATCGAAGTTTACCGGAGAAAGGTTTAATGCCGGGAATGTACCACGATTCACTAAGTTAGAAATCAATTCACGTGCATAGGGAAAAAGCATATTTGGGCATTGAGATGTTAAGCAGTGTGCCATTTGAACATCTTCTAAACCGCTGATTGTAAATACACCAGATTGTTTCACTTCACAAATAAACGCCACATCACCAGAATCTTCCATGATGGTTTCCACGTTAATGTTTAACGTCACTTCGTATAAATCTTCACCCACTTGAACGGCTTCAGTGCTTAAATCAAAGCCGAGTTTTGGTTTCCATTCTTGGTGGAAAATATGAGGAAGATTTGGAGCTTCAAAAGAAACATCTTTTACATAAATACGTTGAATTTGAAGTACGGCTTCTTGTTGCTCTTCAGCGGCTACTTCAGGTTGTTGATTTTGTTCAGACATAGAGGATCCTTACTTATGTTTTTTTACTAATGGTAAATTTGCACCCGCCCAAGCAGCTAAACCGTCTTTTAATACATAGACTTTTTCAAAGCCTTGTTTAGTTAAAAGTTCTGCAGAGGTGGTAGAAGAAACACCGTTAACATCCACAATGATAACCGGTCTTTCTTTGTGATGTTCGATTTTGCCTACATTGTGATTTTTGATTTCAGTTGGAAGCAAGTTCACGCTGCCAATAATATGACCACGTTGGAATTCATCGATAGGGCGTAAATCAATCACCACCGCTTCTTCGTTATTCATTAAATGAACGGCTTCAGGGTTGGTGATGACGCGATATTTTTGTGTCGCACTTTTAAAAAAGGTAAAAAGTGTCATGAAAAGGACAGCAAACCATGCGATCGTTAAAAAAGTGTGTTTTTGAGCAAATTCAATTGCTTGAGGCATAAATTCTTGCATGTTGTTCTCAACTTAATTTTTTTGATAATGAATAAGAGTTTATCTTCACATGAAATAAAGGCTTAAGTATAACCGCACTTTGGTTATCTTTCAAAAAAATTCTGAAGGAAACGTGGAGTTGGCGAAAGCTTATACAATCAAATGGGGAAAAACATGATCGGGATCATAAATCTATTATCTTAGTGTTTATTCTACGTCTAATTAAGTAGAGAATGGCCAAGTTTAGATTATTTATAACGTAAAAGGAGACAAGTATGAAATTAAAAAAATTAACAGCACTCATGATGCTTGGATTAGGTGTTTCGGTCGCACAAGCCGCGGAATTACCGAATATTACGATTTTAGCGACTGGCGGTACCATTGCTGGAAGCGGTGAAACCGCAGTTTCTTCTGCTTATAAAGCGGGGCAACTCAATGTTGAAGCGTTGATTGATGCCGTGCCTGAAATTAAGCAATTAGCCAATGTGAAAGGTGAACAAATTGTGAAAATTGGTTCACAAGATATGAGCGATGATGTGTGGTTAAAATTAGCCAAAGCAATTAATGCACAATGCAAAGATACTGATGGTTTCGTGATTACTCATGGTACTGATACCATGGAAGAAACCGCTTATTTCTTAGATCTTACCGCGAAATGTGAAAAACCAATTGTATTAGTTGGTGCAATGCGTCCTGCGACAGAAAAAAGTGCGGATGGTCCGTTAAACCTTTATAACGCCGTCGTCGTGGCAACGGATAAAAAATCATCCGGTCGTGGTGTGTTAGTGGCGATGAATAGTGAAGTACTAGGTGCGCGCGATGTGACCAAAATGAGTACCACTGCAGTACAAACATTCCACTCACCAAACTATGGCACATTGGGTTATATCCATAACAGTAAAGTGGATTACGAACGTTCGCCTGAAAGTAAACATACCGTAAATACACCATTTAACGTAGATAAATTAGACAGCTTGCCGAAAGTGGGCATTATTTATGCTTATTCTAATGCACCAATTGAACCATTAAATTCATTATTGGATGCGGGCTATCAAGGTATTGTTTCAGCAGGTGTAGGTAACGGTAACGTGAATGCTGCACACTTAGAACGTTTAGAAAAAGCGGCGAAAGATGGCGTTGTGGTGGTACGTTCATCTCGCGTGCCAACCGGTTACACAACGCGTGACGCTGAAGTGGATGATTCTAGATATGGCTTTGTGGCTTCGGGTACATTGAATCCGCAAAAAGCACGTGTGTTATTGCAATTAGCCTTAACACAAACAAAAGATCCAAAAGTGATTCAACAATACTTTGAGGATTTCTAGGAAAGTCATTGAAAGTGCGGTCAGAATTTGAATCAAATTTTAACCGCACTTTCGGATAAAATAGGCTAATCCAAGTAATAAATATAGATAATGCACGAGTTTGTTGTTAATATATGTTCCGGAATTATTCTTAAAAATTAATATGGAGAAAATTATTATGATTTGGGCTCAACTTTTTAGTCGTCCTACTCTTTATTTACCTAGGGGCTAGATTAGGCGGTATTGGAATCGGTTTCATGGGTGGTATGGGTGTTGTGGCACTTTCACTGCTTGGCTTAAAAACCGGGTGCAATTCCGTTTGATGTAATTTCAGTTATCATGTCTGTAATCATGGCGATTGCGGCAATGCAAGTTGCGGGTGGTATGGATTTCTTAGTAAAAATGGCTGAAAAAATCCTACGTAAAAATCCAAAATACATTACCTTCCTTGCGCCAACGGTAACTTACTTTATGACTGTGCTTGCAGGTACTGGTCACACAGCGTTCTCAACACTTCCAGTAATTGCTGAAGTGGCAAAAGAACAAGGTATCCGTCCTTCACGTCCACTTTCTATTGCGGTTGTCGCTTCACAAATTGCGATTACAGCCTCTCCAATTTCTGCAGCGGTGGTATTCCTTTCTGCTGAATTAGAGAAAAACTTTGGTTTAAGTTACTTACAATTATTAGGTATTTGGATCCCAACTACTTACGCGGCTTGTATGATTACTGCGGTGATTTGTAACTTCCTTGGTAAAGATTTGAAAAATGATGAAGTTTACCAAGATCGTCTAGCAAAAGGCTTAATCACTATGCGTGGTGAAATGCAAATTGAGATCAAACCTTATGCAAAAACGCTCTGTAATGATTTTTCCTTATCGCGATTTTAGTGGTCATGCTTTATGCAACAGCAATCAGTAAAACTGTTGGTTTAATTCAAAACCCAATTCTTTCTCGTGATAACGCAATTATCTCTTTCATGCTTGCGACTGCAGCGATTATCACTGTGGCATGTAAAGTGGACACTGCAAACATTACCAATGCAGCAACCTTCAAATCAGGTATGTCAGCGGTAATTTGTGTGCTTGGTGTGGCATGGTTAGGTAATACTTTCGTTGAAGGTCATATCGATCAAATCAAAAGCAGTATCAGCTGAGTTCTTACAACAATATCCTTGGAGTTTAGCGGTTATCTTGTTCTTCGCAAGTACCTTACTTTACTCATAGCTGCAACTGCAAAAAGCATTATATCCAACTGCAATTTTATTAGGTGTTTCTCCGGAAGCCGCAATTGCAGCCTTTGCCGCAGTATCAGCATTATTCATTCTTCCTACTTACCCAACCTTAATTGCGGCAGTAGAAATGGATGACACTGGTTCAACTCGTATCGGTAAATATGTATTCAACCACCCATTCTTAATTCCTGGTGTGATTGCAATTAGCTTATCTGTATTATTCGGATTCTTAATGGCAGGTGCAGTTTTATAATCCTCCATTAAGCTAAAATAAATGAAAACCATCTTGTCTTCGGATAAGATGGTTTTTTAATGGGGAACTTCTTCTTGTTGTGATACTCTAAAGGGCAACCTCTTTTTATATATAAGGAAAACCAATGAAGTTATTTAAAATCCTTTTTGCTGCATTAATTGCTTATGCACCAACAGCATGGTCTGCGGTGGATTATAATATTAAATACAGTTCGAATTATTTAATGCCCGCGTACGTGCATTTTAAGGCTGATGGTTCACAGTATTCAGTCAATGCGAAAATTAATGTTCCGTTGTACAACATTGTGTTTTACTTCTCGTGGTTCGCAAACTGCGAGCCAATTTAAAATGGTGAATTATCAAGATGTGCGTAATGGTAAGCCTTATGCTATTTCTAAAAATTTCGCCAACAACAATTGAATACGGTAAAAGTGAAAAAAATGGGTTAGAAACTGAACCGTTAACATTACCGACTTTTGACTTATTCACCATGGCATTTCAGTTGAGCTATTACGATAAATTGCCAACCAGTTTTCAAATTACAAATGGTAAAAAAACTTTACCCAATGGAAAATGTGAATGTGAAGAAAGTAGAAAAACAGATCCAATATCACAAGCAAACTGTCACGGAAATTACCTATTCATTTTAAAACCGGTAACAAAAGACATTATGGTGAAGAAATTCTCAGGTGAACAATTTTCCACGTTATATCAAATACACCAGAGATGGTGATGATTATGAGTTAGAGTTTGATGAGTTTGTCAAATAACATCAGATGAGAAAAAGAAGCCACGCAATCTTGCGTGGCTTTTTATTTTATTGCTTATTGTGCATACATAAATACTTGAGTGAGGAGAAGTATCGATGAGATAACAAACTGACAGCCTACGATTGGCATGACAAATTTCAACCATTTGTTGAATGGAATACCAAGCATTTGTAACGTAACAAGGACTAATCCTGTTGGTGCAAGGAACAACATAATATATTGCCCCCAGTTGTAGGCTGATACGACGATGTCTCTTGGAATGCCCACAGTATCAGCTAGCGGAGCCATAATTGGCATAGCGAGTACGGCAAGACCTGAAGATGAAGGTACAACTAGCCCTAAGAAGATGAAGATAAGGAGCTGACCAATAATAAAGACGCCGCCATTCATTCCATCGACAAGATGTGTCATGTAATCGAGAATCGTGTCAGAAATCATCCCTTGTTCCAGAATGATATTGACTGCTCGAGCGAGTCCGATAATCAATGCGACGCCAACTAATTCAGAAGCACCATGAGTAAAGCCATTTACGACATCTTTTTCAGGCAATCCGCTGATAAACATAATAATGATGGTGATGGCCAGGAAGGAAGTCGCCATCTGAGGGAACCACCAACCGCCAAACATCACCCCCCATACCATGAGAGGAAAGGCGCCACTAAATAGAATCAGAATCAGTTTTCTTCTAAAGGTAAATTCAACGGTTGCATTGGGATCGATATCTTTCATATAGAGATCATAGAAGGCTTGGCGATCGTCATAGGTATAAGAAAATTCAGGATTAGCACGCAGTTTTTTACAATACCAATACATGTAAGCAATCACACACGCACCACCAAGAATCAGACCCAGTGTACGAAATCCCATTCCTTCCGTGAATGGAATCCCTGCCGCATTTGAAGCGATGACAACGGAAAATGGATTGATTGTTGAGAAGGCAGTGCCCATTGAGGCGGCGAGGAATATGGCACCAACACAGACAATCGAATCATAACCTAAGGCTAAAAAGACAGGAACAAGAATCGGGTAGAAGGCTACCGCTTCTTCCTCAATACCACAAGCCGTACCGCCTAACAGCATTAACACACAGACAGCAAAGACAACAGAGAACTCATTTCCTTTCGTTTTCTTGGTGAGAGACATTAATCCGGCATTAAAGGCTCCTGTTTTGTTTATGACACCAATCATCCCACCGAGTATGAAGATAAAAATCATAATATCTGCTACTTCAATGGTGCCATCCACCATGGCGTGAATCATATCAGTAATGCCTTTTTCGTGTTGTTCAATGCGTTGATAGGTATCAGGAATAGCGATAGGCTTTTTGATAATGCCGTTGGTGAAATTAGAAAGTTGAATTTTAATATTGAGTTGATTAAGGGTTTGTTCTGTTGCTGGATAGCTTTGATCGGGAATTCCGTGAGTTTTGACAATAAAATGATTTTCGGTGGTGTCGTAGGAAAGTTTTGAGTAGGACCCTGAGGGAATAAGCCAAGTAAGACCAATAGCAATAAGAAGAATAATAAAGAGAATGCTAAATGCGGAAGGGAATTTCATCTTTTTCTTTGATGCTTCCATTATGGAGAACTCCTTGTGTTCGGATTAGTTAATAAGCCGAGCGCGTATTCTACACAAAACGAGCAAAAAAGCAAAGAGTGATTTTTGAAAGAATGTAATGATTTCGGGGTGAGCAATCGTTTACCTGAATTAAATTCTATGTGGTGGGGTTTAATTTAAAATTGATTTGTTCAGAAAAATTAGAGGTGTATAGCATTTGATTATTGCGCCTTTATGATTTTTAGTTGTAGTTCTTAAAAAAGTACCAAATAGTAAATGCAATGATTGTCACAATCCAATATACCGTAACGTATCCCCATGTACTGATCAATCTGAGTGAAATAAAACCAGCTAAATATGCCCCTAGTAATGCAACAGAAAATTGTAGTGAACTATCCAATGTGGCATAAGTTTTAGATGAATAATCAAGGATAATAGCCAGCAAGCACGGAACAAGTAATGCGTAAGTTATACTTAATAATAAGATTGGTACGGCGATAAGATAAGGAAAATTCGTGCCGACATATTCAAATAAAATGAATAAGCAGAAGGCAAAAATTTGGCTAAACAACACCCATTGAGTGACGGAAACCCGAGAGTATTTTTTGAGTAATATACCGCTTAGGGGGGCAAAGGCGATAGCACAAAGGGGTTCGAATACAGAAAGTAATAGCCCAATGTGTTGGCTACTCCAGCCCAAGGCGTTTAGTCGAGGAATGAAACTACTGACTACCATGCCGCTAGGAATAAAGATAAATAACAATAAAATCAACCAACGAAATGAGATATGCGGTTGTTGCCAAAAGTGGAAAAAGCGAGTGAATAAAAAATGTAATGGTAGATTTTGCGGTTCAGCGACAATTACAGGTTCGGCGTATAGGCTGATTTGTAGAATCAACAGTAGTGCAAAAACACTCATTAAATCCACCGCACTTTGCCAGCCGTAATAATGGTAAATCAGTAACATCAAACCTCCGCCAAGCATTTTACCTACGCGTCCTGCGATCACCTGAATGACACCGCCAAAGCCACGTTGCTCAAAAGGCAGGATGGCACAGGTTAATCCTAGCGTTGCACAACCGAAAAATAGACTGCTTAGGTTCAATAACACACACGCCACCATAAGCAGCGTAAAATCTTGTTTCGGTTGGATGAAATGCAACATGAATAAGGCAATAAAAATGATTAGCGAAGAAAGACATAGCCAGCCGCGAAATTGCCCGATACGCTTGATACGATAGCGTTCAATTAACGGCGAAACGATGAATTTTGCCATTTCCATCCCACCAAGCAAATAGAACCAACTAAGCTGTTTAAGATCGAACCCCATCTCTTTTAACATGGTAATGAGACCAATCATATAAAACGCCACTACGCAGAATTTAAAGCCGGCAGTCGTGGCAAGGATCGCTCAATCCTGTTTATTGAGTGATGTTGCCTTGTTGGCATTGCCAAAACGCTGCATAACGTCCTTTTTGTTCTAAGAGTGTTTGATGCGTGACTACTTCGGCGCGCACACTTACGAACGTACCGACAAACCACGCGGCGAATTCTTCCACACCAACTGGACAGGTCGCGGCGGCAACACCGCATCCACCACGTATGATGTCTAAGTAAAAAACGTGCGATAAACCGACCGCACTTTTGATCTGCACCTTACACATTGACGCTGGATCAAGCTGTGTAAGGTGCAGATTTTTCACGGTGAGTTTCGGATTTATCTTAAAAAAAGCGTATGGAGCCATTTGTGAATTGGCATGCTAGTAAATACTTAATAGAGAAAATTTATTAAAAAAATATTTAATTCGTTGCTATACTCATGGTCTCTTACTCACGATAAATAGGATGATTTATGAAAAAATTACTCAGTATTTTTATTACCATCACTTGTTTTTAATCGGTTGTTCATCAAGCAATACTTCCGATTCCAATAAATCCATGACGCCGAAAAACGGAAAAAAAGAAGAATTTTTTTGGCTGCATTTGAGAATTGCAAAAGCGAAACTAGGTGGAAAGATCATGAATAAAGATATTCCAATGCTTGATGCTTGTATGGCTGAACATGGTTTTAAGAGAGTAGAAGAGACGCAGAAAGTTGCGCCTGAGCCGAAAAACAGTAAAAAGAACAAAAAAACACTCAATGTAAATTAATGTAAAAGTCCATTGTGTGGTATTGATTTAATTGTTGCTTTTTGTGTTTTGAAATGCTAGCATTTAGATCGAAAGGCTTTATGTAGCCTTTTGTATACAAAAGGGGTTACCAGCGATAAGCTTGTTAACCATAAAGTTATAATAACCAATTTTATAAAGGTTAAAAAAACATGAAAAAAACAACAAACTTGTTAAATTTAGTCTAACATTAATCTGTTCAGCTGTATTAGCAGCTTGTGGTTCAAGTGGCGGTAGCGATAATTCAGCCGCTCAACAACAAGCTCAACAACAAGCTCAACAACAAGCAAAAGCAGCAGCTGAGAAAGCAGCAGCTGAGAAAGCAGCAGCTGAGAAAGCAGCAGCTGAGAAAGCAGCAGCTGAGAAAGCAGCAGCTGAGAAAGCAGCTAAAACAACTTCTAGCGAGTCTAACCCGGGTTACTTACTTTCTAAAAAGAACGCATCTGATTTCATCGTAAATAAAAATGGTGATAAAGTTGACTCTACTCAATCTGCTCCATTGCCAATGACTGTTCAAAATTTAGAGCCTCGTCTAGATACTATCGTTGTAGCTTACCCACACGAAGGTGCTGAGTCTAAAGCGATTGCTTATATTGAAGATTTCCAATTTGTTGGTAATGACAAACAAGATGGTAAATTTACTTTAACTGGCATTTATAACGACTCAACAGATCGTGGTACTACTGGTGGCACTCCACGTCCAGAAAGCCGTACTAAAACTGATACACAAGGTACAGAGTCTGGTGCTGCTTTAGTTTACGAAAAAGATCGTATTGCTTACTTTGACCGTGCAGACAGAAATGCTGAGGGTAAAGATACATTAGCTGAAGTTTACGGTTTAAGAACCAATTCCTATGAAGATGGTAAAGAATTAAAAAGATACTGATGCAAATAACCTACCATTAGTAAAAAGAAACTAATAAATTAGCTGCTCAACAAGATGGTCAATTACGTTTTTGTTCAATATGGTCGTGTAACAACTAAATTACATGACCTTACTGAAAAAAAGATCTAAACGTATACAAAAAAAGGTCTATTGGACGATAAAAAAACAGTAACGTAACAAGTAACGTTATTGGTTTTTGCTAACTATGGTGAAGCAGGTACTGAAAACTCTTACTTCTATCGTGGTTTAAAACAATACTACTGGTGAACAATTAGCTAAACTTTCTGGTGAGCTTGTATACCACGGTCACGCAGTAGCTTATGGCTTAAACAATGACTACCGTCCGGGTGAAGCTAATAAAACTGGCGCGCCAAATGCTATCGGTGTAGAAAAAGAAGTTGACGCACTAAAAAGTGGTTACCATGTTTTTGGCTAAAGTTAACTTAGCAGATAAAAAAATGTTACTGGTTCTATCTATAACACTTGGAATAACGACAAAAACAGGTGACTACAATGTTGATTTAGTTAACTTTAATGGTAAGTTAGACAACTACGGTAACATCGCAGGTACTTCTGCATTAGCATACGAAGATGCAAATAAAGACGGTTCATTTAACGCAACTTTATTTGGTTCTCAAGCATCTGAGTTAGGTGGTAATGTTGCAGGTAGCAAAAATGCTGATACCACTGTAACACAATGGGGTGCGGTATTTGGTGCTAAGAAATATGAAGAAGCTGTATCAACACCAGAAAAAATTGTTAATAAACCTTGGGCGGCTCGTGCTGACGAAAATACTGCTGGTCAAGTAAAATAATTTCATTAATTTGAAATTTTAATTATAAAACAGCCCGCTTTGTCGTGGGCTGTTTTAGTTTTAAACGCTAAATTAGGAAAAAGATATGAAGCAACCTCTTCTTTATGGCATTGTTTTTTCATTGCTTATGCCACAATGTGTTGATGCCAATGAGCAGAATCAAAATGATCAAGCAAAACTTAATCAAGCCATTAAAACTGAGCAACAAACATTGCAAAAAGCGCTTTTGAATAAACAAAGTTTAGAAGAGTCAAATGTCAGTCGTAAGGATGATTACACTCGTTTTACGGGCAAATATTTAGTAGAACACCCAGAAATTTTTAGAAAAAAAATTCTTGTAGAATCACTTATTAATACGAATAAGCAAGTACTTCCTACACTTATTGCTTTATATAAACGTGTGCCTAATAGAGATGAATCCCTACTTGAATGGGGAAATGCAATTCTGTTAACTGATACCAATTTAAATGATTCTGTATCAGAATATAGAAAGCTCCTGGCTAATTTTCCTGATAATAATTTTATTCGTTTTCAGTTAGCTCGAGTTTTATTTTTTTAATCAGGAATTTGACGCGTCAAAGAATCAATTTGAGAAATTACGTGCTGCAGATAATGTATCGGCTCAAGATAGAGAAGTGTTTAACCAATTTATCTCAGCAATTAATGAAAAAAAGCCAATGGACTTATTCTTTCGGTATTACTTATCTTAATGATAAAAATTTAAGTAACTCTGCAAAAGAGGGGACTATCGTTGTTTTACCTAATGGTCAAACAGCGGTTTATAACACACCTCGTCAGAAAGGGAATGGGGTAGGTATTTCTCTTGGTGCCAATAAACAATGGGCATTATCAGGCGGAAAATACATTGTGTTGAACACGGGAATGAATACTAAATATTATTGGAATAATAAAAAAATTATAATGATTTAACAGGTGTGTTTGGTCTTGGTTTAGGATATTCTGATGCTCGATTTAATATAGAAGTACAACCTTATGTTAATAAACGTTGGTATTCTGGTGGTGTGAATGGCTCAGAAAGTTTAAAAACAATATTATGATACCTATGGTGTATCGCTTTCCACTTCCTATTGGTTAAATCAAAGCTTTAAGTATTCATTTTACTACGATTATGGATATGAGAAATATAAACAGGAAAAATTATGCTACTCAATATCAAGGCGGTACGCATTTAATTAGTAATAGTTTGATGTATGTTCCTTCACCAACCCAATATTGGGCATTATCTTTAGATTTTATGACGAAAAATGCAAGAGATAAAAGTAATTCCTTCTTAAGAGAAGGTGCGCGCTTAAGCTGGGGACAAGAATGGCCTTTAGGTATTTCTACTAATACATCCTTTGGTATTGCAAAAAAAGAAATTATAAAGAAGCGTCTTTCTTAGGAAAAACAAAAAGAATAATGAATATAATGCTTCCATCTCCATTTGGAATAAAAAAATTCATTATGCTGGGTTCACGCCGCGCTTAACGTGGATTTATACTAAAACGAACAGTAATATTTCTCTATATACATATGATAAAAATCAAATGGTTATAGAAGCGACGAGAACATTCTAAAAGATAAAGTTTGAATCATCAGAGTAGATTTGTTTGATCTGCACCTTACACATTGGCGCTGAGTCAAGCTGTGTAAGGTGCAGATTTTTTATGCGTATTTTGTCTGCCGTAGGGCGTGGAATCTATTCTGAAGCTCAGAATGCTTCTTTTCGGCATCCAAAAAAGCGCCATATTCCAACGGCAATGACGGTGGCGACGAGGTAAACTGTGAGATAACCAAAGGCATGCGCGAGGCGGAGGGAGATAAAGCCTGCTAGGTAGGCACCTAAGAGGGCGACGGAAAATTGCAATGCGCTGTCGAGCGTGGCGTAAGTTTGAGTGGATTTGTCCATAATCATGGCGAGCAAGCACGGCACAAGTAATGCGTAAGTCATACTTAATAATAAGATTGGTACGGCGATAAGATAAGGAAAATCCGTGCCGACATATTCAAATAAAATAAATAAGCAGAAGGCAAAAATTTGGCTAAATAATACCCATTGGGTGACAGAAACCCGAGAATATTTTTTGAGTAATAGACCACTGAGCGGAGCAAAGGCGATAGCACAAAGGGGTTCGAATACTGAAAGTAATAGCCCAATGTGTTGGCTGCTCCAGCCCAAGGCATTTAGACGCGGAATGAAACTACTGACCACCACGCCGCTGGGAATAAACACAAATAACAATAAAATCAACCAACGAAATGAAATGTGCTGTTGTTGCCAAAAGTAGAAAAAGCGTGTGAATAAAAAACGCAATGACGGATTTTGCGGTTCAGCGGCAACTGTAGGTTCGGAATATAGGCTAATTTGTAGAATCAATAGTAGTGCAAAAACACTGATTAAATCCACCGCACTTTGCCAGCCATAATGATGATAAATCAGTAACACCAAACCGCCGCCAAGCATTTTACCCACGCGTCCTGCGATCACCTGAATGACACCGACAAAGCCACGTTGCTCAAAAGGCAGGATGGCACACGTCAGCCCCAACGCCGCACAACCGAAAAATAGACTGCTTAGGTTCAATAGCACACACGCCACCATAAGCAGTGTAAAATCCCGTTGCGGTTGGATGAAATGCAACATAAATAAGGCAATAAAAATGATTAGCGAGGAAAGGCATAGCCAACCGCGAAATTGCCCGATACGCTTGAGACGATAGCGTTCAATTAACGGCGAGACGATGAATTTCGCCATTTCCATTCCACCAAACAAATAGAACCAACTAAGCTGTTTAAGATCGAACCCCATCTCTTTTAACATGGTGATAAGACCAATCATATAAAACGCCACTATGCAGAATTTAAAACCGGCGGTCGTGGCAAGGATTGCCCAATCCTGCTTAGTGAGTGATGTTGCCTTGTTGGCATTGCCAAAACGCTGCATAACGTCCTTTTTGTTCTAAGAGTGTTTGATGCGTGCCTTGTTCGGCAATGCTGCCGTTTTCCAACACATAAATGCAATGCGCTCCCACAATGGTGGAAAGTCGGTGAGCAATAATCAACACGGTTTTGTCTTTAACTAGCTGATCCAGCGCTTTTTGCACTGCCAGCTCATTGCGGGTATCCAACGATGCTGTTGGTTCATCTAAAATGAGAATCGGTGCGTCTTTTAAAATCGCGCGGGCGATAGCAAGTCGTTGCTTTTCACCGCCAGAAAAATTACTCCCAATTTCATTAACTTGAGTTTGATACCCTTGTGGTAATGCCTGAATAAAATCATGGCATTGGGCAAGTTTACAGGCGTGAATCACCTCTTCATCGGTGGCATTGGGTTTTGCCATTCGGATGTTATTTAATACGCTGTCTTGGAATAAATAAACGTCTTGAAACACCACAGAAATTAATCTCATGAGCTGTTCTTGGCTAACATCCCGAATATCGATACCGCCGATCGTAATTCGTCCTGATTGCGGATCAGCATAACGCAATAACAAGCGGAGTAATGTCGTTTTACCACAACCGCTGGTGCCCACAAAAAGCATTGAGGCTGTTAGGTTTTATGTCCAGATTAATGTCGTTTAGGATGGTTTTTTCGGCATTGTAACCAAAGCGAATATGCTCATAACGAATGCGATAATCTGTGGGTAATCTGCTGCCATGATTTTCCATCAATTCAGGTAATGCCATCAGTTTTTCAAATTTTTCACAGCTGATCACAAAAATTTCTAAGAGCGAAGACATTTGCACAAAGAAGTTCAATACATCTGAAATTCGTGCAATTAAAATCAGTACTGTGGCTAACAATACCCAATGGGCGCTACCGGAAATCACCCAAAATGTGCCAACAATTAATACGGCAATCAGGCTGAATTGAATGCTTGAGGTAATGATCAAATTCGGGCGTTCGCCTTTTTTTGTGCCGATGCGTTGAATATTGGCCACATCTTCAATCACACGGTTGAAAAATATGTTGTTTGTTTTCTGTCTGCCCTGTTGATTTCAGAATTTCCAAACCTTGCACAAACTCAATGGTTTCGCCTTTAAGTCGCTGATTAGCTTCTGCCAAAAATACTAAATCCACGACGGAAAGCTTTTTCTCCGCCATAAATAAAGTGGCACGATAAGCGGAAAAAAATAATGAAGATCAGCAGCCCAAAGCGGTAATCAAAGAAACAAAGACAAAGGGCGGCAGACACCGGTGTTACGATGCCGTAAATTAGAATACTAATTAAACTGAAAGCATAATTTGTGGCTTCATTAATACTTTGGATGGCAACGGCACTGAGTTCGCCTGCACGAAATCCACTGAGGACGGCAAGAGATACGCGGCGGAGTTTTTTTCGCCCAGTTGACGTCTTAATTGATATGTCGCCAAAAATGAATCGCCTTTGGTGTCATAGTATTCTGCCCAAATGCGGAAAAGGAGACTGGCAACGAAAAGCACGCCACACAAAATACTCCAAAAAATGACCGCACTTTGTCCTACTTCAGTTTGTTCTAATGCCAAAAGTAGCGGATACAGCAGGCCGATAGCCACACCGAATAAAGTTGCAGATAGTGCCGCAAAAGCAAGACAGCGTAAGAATGTGCTTTGTTGCTGTTGGGCGGCGGCAAATAAGGCGTGATAAGTTTGCCACAGGCTTTTTACGCGTTGAGTTTCAGGATTAAAGTAAGATTGCATAACATTCTCTAATGTATCGTCCAAGATTTTGCCTGTTGATATTCTGCCCAAAGGGTTTGATAGGCGACATTGGTTTGCAACAAGGCTTGGTGATTGCCTTGAGCAATGATTTTGCCGTTCTTTAAATAAATAATTTGATCGGCTTGGGTAATGCTAGACAGGCGATGCGCCACCATGATCACTGTTTTATTTTTGCATCAGCGCATGAAATGCCTGCATTAAATCCGCCCTCGTTTTTTTCGCATCGGAAAAGGCAGTGGGTTCATCTAACAATAAAATTGGGCGATTTTTGTAAAAAGGCTCGAGCTATACTGATGCGTTGTTTTTGTCCGCCTGACAATAATTGTCCGCGTTCACCCACTTTTGTTTGATATTGCTCCGGCAAGGTCATAATAAAGTCATGAATACGGGCTTGTTTGGCAGCATTGATAATCGCTTCCTCTGTCACACTTTTCTATACCGTAAGCAATGTTTTTCGGCAATAGAGCAAGAAAAATAAGAAATTATCCTGAAATACGACCGAACAATATTTCATGAGTTGATCCTGTTCCATATGACGAATATCTGCCCCACCTAAAGTGATTTTTCCGCTATCGACATCCCAAAATCGCAACAACAAATTGAGCAAAGTGGTTTTGCCGGAGCCTGAGGTGCCAATAATCGCGGTAAAACTATTTTTGCGGCACGCTGAAGTCAATATTTTTCAGCGTCGCTTTGTCGGCATCATAGCTGAAATTGACCTGTTCAAATTGAACCGCATACCCCTTCGGCGTTTGTAACGGCAAAAGTGCGGTGGCATTTTCCAATGTTTTTATTTCGTTAATGCGTTCAATGGCGGCGCGAGAGCGTTCCAACAAATGAAACAGCCCCATGTACGGATGCATGGTTTCAATTAACCCGGCGGCTAACACTAAAAAGGCAAAAAAAGCCAAAGGTGGAAAGCAATGCAAGCGAGTGTAAATACACGCCTAACACCATCAAAAAAACACCATGATCGGCATTGGTGTAAAAAGCGAACGGGCAAGACGTGTTGGTGCGCCCACTTTGGCTAAAAAAAGCGAAGATGACCTGATTAAAATTTTTCCAATGAGGTACTAAAACGGCTGTACGAACTTTGTCCCGCATCAAAGGTGCGAATCGTGCTCATACCTTGAATATATTCAATAATCGCGCTATTGATTCGGCTCACTGCAGCACCGTAATCACGATAATTCAATCGACTTTTTTGCATTAAACGTTGCAGAATCGTAAACAACACGACAAGGAAAATCAGCACAGCCAATGCCATTTGCCAATTTAACCAAAAACAATGCCGCCAACACGAAAAATCGGTGTGGAATAAGCCTCCGCTTTAAGGGGCGGAGCATCGGCAACAAAGGTGTGCAATTCGTTTACGTCATCGCACAGCACTTTCGTTAAACCGCCTGAACCGATTTCATTGACTTTGCCTAACGATAATTGACTGATTTTTTTCGCAAGCTGTTGGCGTAGCATTTTTTCCAATTCAAAGGCAGCATAATGAGATTTGTCGTGCGCTTTAATTTTGCAGGTGTAATACAAAATAGAAATGGCAAGCAGCGCAAAAATCTGCCAATAAGGAAACGTAAGAGATTGACTGACAGTGAACACAATGTGGATCATCAAAAGCCAAATCCCGATTTTTTTAAGCCTTGTGCGAAGGTTGCCAACCACATTGAGGCGCGTAATTGCGCGGCAACAGGTCGGCAAATTTGTTGGTGTTGCTGACTCATTGCTTAGAATCTTAACTCGGTGGATAGTCCAATTTGACGTTCCGGCTGACGGGTAATGTCCCCAGAGCGCGGTACGAGTAAGATATCTTTGCGTGAGTTAAGCACGTTGTCGGCATAAAGTGTGATTCTGGCGTGCTTAAAGTCGTACGCTAAATAAACATCAAGTTGGTCATAATGCCCGACTTTACCATTGGCTAAGTTGTCGGCAGTGGAATAATAACTACTGTTATAGCTGTAATTGGTGCCAATTTCTAGGGTGGTCAAGAAGACGATAATTAGCCCCCACTTTTCCACTAAAACTTGGTGCACGAGCGAGTTTATTCCCTTCAATACCGCTGTTTGGATAACGTTTGATATCGGTTTTTAGCATCCCGATGCCCGCATTAAGTACCAGTTTCTCCGTGGCCTGCCATTCGGTATTGATTTCCGCACCATAGGTGACGACTTTATCGGCATTGCGGATCACGATGGAATTTGGACCAAGGGTGAACGGTAACTGCATGTCTTTGTAGTCGTTATAGAATAGGTTGCTGTTAATGCGTAGTCGTTTATCTGTGGATGTCCAACGATGATAAAGTTCGTAGTTCCAGACATATTCTGCGTCATATTCATAGCTAGTGTACGGCACACCGAAGGTCACCCCTGCACCACCCGGGTTGTAACCTTTGCCTACTTTAAAGCCTAAGCGTTGATCGTCATTCATTTTCCATGCAATGTCTGCTTTTGGCAGGAAGACATTGTATTTTTTATCCCTATTGATGGAAAACATCGCACTTTTGCCTTTACGCTGATGATGTTCCTGTTCATAGCGAGCAGAAAGCGTCAATTCAAATGGAATATCAGGCGTAAAGGTAATTTCACCAAAGGCCGCTTTGGTTTTTGTTTTATCATTAAAATTTGTCGTAATCGGCGTGCGAGCAATGCGTCCGTTGAGCATCGTAACACTTTCATCTTGTTTCGCATTGAAATAGAACAAACCGAATAACCCACGGTATTTTTCGTTTTCGTATTTTACAATGGGTTCAATTTGGAATTCATTGCCATCAACACGAGCCGGAACACCTCGACGATTTGGCGGTAATGTGGTGTTGAATGGCGAAGTTGTTTTTCTATCGTGAATAAAGTGGGTGTAAATCAATTTATTTTTCCCATTTCCAACGATCTGAGAGTTGATAGCCAATGTCCCAAATGGTACTGGCAGAGCGTGTTTGGAATACCGGGCGTTCCGGCGTGTAACGTGGTGAATTAGGTTGTAACTCTGTTTCGCTTTGTGGCGCTCGCGCGTTTAAGTGATTGAATGTTAAACGGCTATAGAGATCCGGTAGGGCAGACGGTGTCCACAGTAATTTGGCGCGGGTATTGGTGGCTTTAAACCAACGCGGATTGCCGACGGGATCGTAATGCGGTAAATCCACAGCAGTTTCGCGTTGTTGATGATCTACGCTTAAACGAAACGCCAACTCGTCTTTCACCACAGGTCCTGAAATCAGGGCAGCCGTTTGTGCCAATCGATGATTCCCCATATTTAATTTCGCGGCACCTTCCCATTCTTGCGTTGGGTCATTGCTGGTCATGACCACCGCACCGGCAATGGCGTTACGCCCTTGGGCATAGCTTTGCGCCCCACGATAGATTTCCAGCTGTTTCATATCCCAGAGGGATTTTTGTACCGAACGCCAGTTCGTTATAGCTAGACGTTCTGCCGTCAATTTGCATATTCAAACGTGGGCGCGAACCCGCAAAAAATGCCACCGCACCTACTGCCGGGCCTGACCCGTCAACGCCGCGCACAGTAGGTAAGTCATTGCCTAAGCCGGTATCTAAAATATTCACATCACGTTTTAATAATTGAGTAGCGGACATTAAATTGGCTTCTCGTTTGAATTGATCATCAGTTACCACAGTTGTGCTTGAACCAGTCGAAGATTGACTGCGTTCAAATTTCTCACCGGTCACTGTGATTTCGTCTAGTACCGTAGTCTGCTGACTTTCTTCAGCATGAGTAGAAAAAGAATATGCACTCATCAGGCAAAGGCTAATGAGGCTGAGTCGTGGGGATAACTTGTTCATGGGTTCTCCTAGGCTTCATTTTGAGTTAAAGTTTACACTTTTTTGCATTAACTGATTAATAATGTAAACCTAACACAATCACAATACGAAAGTAAATAAGAATTTTTTTCTCAAATTTGATATTTGACAATTAAAGGCTTTCGGCTATGTTATTGCCTATTAAGGAGCGGATCATGAAAAAAGATATTTTTTTGAAACAGGTTGCCACAGAACTGTTTTATCAACAAGGCTGGAGATTAACTTCTATCGCAGAAATTTGTCGGGCAGCGGGGGTGAGTCGAGTGACGTTTTATAAATATTTCCCCACCAAGCAAAATTTAGTGAAATGTATTTTTTTGAAGAACAAAAAAAATAATATGCGGTGGGAATTTGACAGACTGTTAGCCACAGAGGCAGATTTAACCACGGTGATTCAGCAAATTTTGACGATGCAGCAAGAATCCATGGCCACGTTGTATTCTGCTGCCGTATTACATGATTTAAATCATGATCAAGATGAAGCCTTACAGGCTTTTTTTCGGCAAATGGCACAAGAAAAAAATATCACTATATGCACTATTTTTTTCAGTACGTTACAAAAAAACGCAAGATTATCCGCGATGATTTTTCCTGTCATGTTAATCGATCTCTTTATTCAGAAAAATAGATGAAATACTAAATTCTACCAGCCTCCAATCCTACTATAAAGGAAGGGAGCAAAAAGCTTTTTAAAGATGTATTACAACTTTTTATGTGTGGTATTCGATATTGATAGATGATTGTTTTTATATTTATTTGTATTTAATCTAAAAAGAAACACGGAATTAACCGTGTTTACCTTCAAAATTTAAAATATTCTTGGACATTTCATCCAACATTTCATAACGTTTTCGGTACATAGAACGTTTTTTTGCTAGCGATTTCTTCCAATGGTTTGCGGGCGCTTTCAAGCGGTAATTGCCAATATTGACCATTTAATTGCCCTTGGTTTTCTTGCCAGAATTCATCGTAATTGAATAGGATTTTACTGCGAGCAGATAGGCGATATTTACCTTGTGAAGTGTGAGGGATACCGATTAATTCACATTGCCATTTTTCAGCTAACAAGCGGAAAACATTCATCAACATAAACATTGGACGAACACCGTGTAATTCTTTTGTGGCTTGTTTCACAGCTTCTTGCGCTTCTTCATAAGAAGGGCCTTGAATTGAGGCAATAAGTAACTTATTTGGCTTTAAGAAGGTGAAAGAAGCATCATAAATGCTACGCTCATCATTGTCTTTTAAGTTAATGGAAAAATAACCTTCGAAAGGGTCAATCTGATTGATATTGAAATAAATACCAAGTTGATCTGTTAATTGCACTAATAAAAGGGATTTTTTTCTTGTAGCAATTTTTTTACAAAATTCAACGCCCATTTTTTTCTTCAAGCATTAGCAGATTATTGGTAATGGCATTGAGTCGCTCTGTTGCAGAAAAAAACGTTTGTCACAATAGGTGGCGAGCAATGCATTAAAACGATATGGATTTTGTTGAAAAAGTGGAATCCAGGTTTGATTAGTATTTAAGAAATCAACCAGTGCATCACATTGTTTTTTTAATAAAAATTTTCGTCCGTAATAACGGGCTTTATCCCTTAATTGTTTTTTTAATGGATGATTACAAGAATCGGGCAGTAATTCTTGAAAGGTCGCGAAAGTAATAGTTTGTTTTGCTGTCATAATGGATAAAAGTGCGGTTATTTTTTTCAAACGTTTTTATTAGGTAAAATCATGCTGATTTTTGACCGCACTTATTGTACCTGTATTCCATGCTTTTTCCAATTAACCATCAATAAAGGTGGTTCTTTACTTGCCTATTTTTCGATTTCTCCTTAATATGCCAAATCCTACCTTGAATTTATGCAACTCATCCCCATATTCAATAAAATTATAGAATTGATGTAAGAGAGATAACTATGAACGCCAAAAAGAACTCAACAACGTACACTTCCTGTATTGCCATTACGGGATGTTGTCGTTTTTCCCTTATATGGTGATGCCACTTTTTGTTGGGCGAGCAAAATCCATTAGTGCCCTTGATGAGGCCATGAATGAGGGCAAACAATTATTATTGGTGTCACAAAAGCAAGCTGATTTAGAAGAACCTACCGTTGATGATGTATTCGATGTCGGGACGATTGCCAATATTATTCAATTATTAAAATTGCCAGACGGCACAGTGAAAGTGTTGGTGGAAGGGCAACAACGCGCGAAAATTAATCAATTAAATGATGGTGAAGACCATTTTTCTGCGGAAGTTACACCGATTGAAACTACGTTTGGCGATGAAAAAGAATTAGATGTGGTGAAGGCAGCCGTTTTAAATGAATTTGAAAGCTATCTTCAACTCAATAAAAAAATCCCTGCTGATGTTTTAGGTGCATTACAACGCATTGATGATGCCGATCGTCTAGCGGATACCATGGCTGCCCATATTCCAGTGACCGTTCGACATAAACAAAGCGTGTTAGAACTGGCAGATGTGCAAGAGCGTTTAGAATACTTGCTCGGCATGATGGAATCTGAAGCAGATATTCTTCAAGTTGAAAAACGCATCCGTGGCCGTGTGAAAAAACAAATGGAGAAAAGCCAGCGTAACTATTATCTTAGCGAACAAATTAAAGCGATTCGCAAAGAAATGGACGAAGGCGAAAGCGAAGATACCATTGATGAAGTTGAACAGCTTCGTCAAAAGGTTGAAGCGGCAGGTATGCCAGCAGATGTGCGTGACAAAGTGGAAAGTGAGTTACAAAAACTCAAAATGATGTCAGCAATGTCGGCTGAAGCGACAGTGGTGCGTAGCTATATTGAGTGGATGCTTCAAGTACCATGGCATAAACGTACCAAAGTGAAGAAAGATATCGCAAAAGCTCAACAGGTTTTAGATGCGGATCACTACGGCTTAGAACGAGTGAAAGAACGTATTTTAGAATACCTTGCGGTACAAGCGCGTTTAAACAAAATCAAAGGTCCAATCCTTTGCTTAGTAGGACCACCAGGGGTCGGTAAAACCTCACTGGGTCAATCTATTGCCAATGCAACAGGTCGTAAATATGTACGCATGGCATTAGGTGGGGTACGTGATGAGGCGGAAATCCGCGGTCACCGTAAAACCTATATCGGTGCATTACCGGGTAAATTGATTCAAAAAATGGCAAAAGTTGGCGTGAAAAACCCACTCTTCTTGCTTGATGAAATCGATAAAATGTCTTCGGATATGCGTGGAGACCCAGCATCAGCCTTGTTAGAAGTGCTTGATCCAGAACAAAATACTACCTTCAATGATCACTATCTTGAAGTGGACTATGATTTGTCTGATGTGATGTTTGTGGCAACCTCAAACTCCATGAATATTCCTGGTCCATTGTTAGATCGTATGGAAGTCATTCGTCTTTCTGGTTATACCGAAGATGAAAAACTGAATATTGCGATGCAACATTTGTTACAAAAACAAATTGAACGTAATGGATTGAAAAAAGGCGAATTAACCATCGAAGAAAACGCTATTTTAGATATTATCCGTTATTATACCCGTGAAGCTGGTGTGCGTGGATTAGAGCGTGAGATTTCTAAAAATCTGTCGTAAAGCGGTGAAGAATTTATTGGTCAATCCAAAAGTGAAATCCATTACCGTTAATTCAGACAACTTGCATGACTATCTTGGAGTAAAACGTTTTGAATTTGGTAAAGCGGATACCCAAAACCGTGTAGGCGAAGTAACAGGCCTTGCGTGGACAGAAGTGGGCGGTGACTTACTAACCATTGAAACAGCTTCAGTAGTAGGGTAAAGGCAAATTGACCTTCACTGGTTCATTAGGCGATGTGATGAAAGAATCTATCCAAGCAGCCATGACCGTAGTCCGTGCACGTGCGGAGAAATTGGGTATCAATTCTGAATTCCATGAAAAAAACGTGATATTCACATTCATGTGCCAGATGGTGCGACACCGAAAGATGGTCCAAGTGCAGGTATCGCAATGTGTACCGCATTGGTTTCTTGCTTAACGGGTAACCCAGTGCGTGCCGATGTCGCGATGACTGGTGAAATCAGCCTACGCGGTAAAAGTATTACCAATTGGCGGATTGAAAGAGAAAATTACTGGCGGCACATCGTGGTGGCATTAAAACCGTATTGATTCCAAAAAGATAACGTGAAAGATTTGGAAGAAATTCCAGATAATGTGAAAAGAAAAATCTTGCGATTCATGCGGTGGAAACCATTGATGAAGTGTTAGGCTTAGCGTTAGAAAAATCCACCAGAAGGCATTGAATTTGTGAAAGTGGAAACGAAAGCGAAAGCACCACGCCGTAAAGCTGCAACTAAAACAGCAAGAGCGGTCAATTAATGACTTATTTTTTAGGGCTTGTGAAAACAAGCCCTTTTGACTTTTAATTATGCAAAAATTTCCCCCTCTTTCCCTTTATGTGCATATTCCATGGTGTGTGCAGAAATGCCCTTATTGTGATTTCAATTCGCATGCACAGAAAGGCGCAATTCCCTGAACAAGAATATGTACAACATCTGATAGCCGATCTTGAGGCAGACTTAGAGAAATATCAGGCTAGTATTCAAACATCGTTCACTTCATTCAATTTTTTTATTGGTGGTGGCACGCCGAGTTTATTTTCAGCGGAAAGTATCAAGTTGTTATTGGCAGAAATTCAACGTCGCATTCCTTTTTCAGAGAATATAGAAATTACCATGGAAGCTAATCCTGGCACTGTGGAAGCAGAGCGTTTTAAAGGCTATGTGGATGCTGGTGTAACACGTATTTCCATGGGCATCCAAAGTTTTTAATGACGATAAATTACAACGTTTAGGGCCGTATTCATAATGCGGCGGAAGCTAAAAGTGCGGTCAGTTTGGCGAAAGTTTCAGGCTTGAAAAGTTTCAATCTGGATTTAATGCACGGCTTGCCAAATCAAACGCTTGCAGAAGCGCTAGATGATTTGCGACAAGCTATTGAGCTTGCTCCACCACACCTTTCTTGGTATCAGCTCACCATTGAACCCAATACCATGTTTGCTTATCGTCCGCCTACATTGCCGGATGATGATGAGCTTTGGGATATTTTTGAGCAAGGGCACCAGCTTTTAACCGAAGCGGGTTATCAACAATATGAAACATCCGCTTATGCGAAACCGGGCTTTCAATGTCAGCATAATTTGAATTATTGGCGATTCGGGGATTATTTGGCGATAGGCTGTGGTGCACATGGAAAACTGACTTTTCCTGATGGCGATATTTTACGTTTTTTTCTAAAACGAAGCATCCAAAAGGTTATTTGCGTGGTGAATACCTTTTATGAAGAAAAAAACGTGGAAAAAAATGACCGCGCTTTTGAATTTTTCATGAATCGTTTTCGTTTATTGGAAGCCGTGCCAAAACAAGAGTTTGAACATTACACGGGGCTTTCGCAAAGTGCGGTCAAAAATCAAATTGATTTTGCGATCCAGCAGAATTATATTGTGGAAACACCTGATTATTGGCAAATCACCGAACATGGAAAATTGTTTTTAAACGAGCTATTAGCGCTTTTCTTGGATGAATAAAATTTTTTCATCATCATGAATAAATTTTTTACACTTGTTTATTTAATAGGGTCGTATTAAAGTAAAAGCAAACGTTTACGTTATTATTTCAAAAATTTAAAAAGGGACAGAGAAATGGATCAACTAGAAATGAAAAAAATTAGCTGCACGTGCGGCGTTAAAAATATGTTAAAGCCCGATACCATTGTTGGCGTGGGAAGTGGTTCAACAGTGAATTGTTTTATTGAGGCCTTTAGGGTGAATTAAAAGATCAAATTCAAGGTGCGGTAGCGGCATCTAAAAGCCTCAGAAGAATTATTGCGTAAACAGGGCATTGAAGTGTTTAGTGCTAACGATGTATCCAGTTTAGATATTTATGTGGATGGCGCAGATGAAATCAATCCACAAAAAAAATGATGATCAAAGGTGGCGGTGCAGCACTGACTCGTGAAAAAAATTGTGGCCGCTTTAGCGAAAAAAATTTATTTGTATTGTAGATACCAGTAAACAAGTGGATGTTTTGGGTACGACTTTCCCATTACCAGTAGAAGTGATTCCAATGGCTCGCTCACAAGTTGGTCGTAAGTTAGTTTCTCTTGGCGGTGCGCCTGAATATCGTGAAGGTGTAGTAACGGATAACGGCAATGTGATTTTTAGATGTACATAACTTTCGCCATTTTTAAATCCAGTGGAAATGGAAAAAAAGAATTGAATAACGTAGCTGGTGTGGTAACAAATGGTATTTTTTTGCCTTACGTGGGGCGGATATTGTAATTGTTGGTACACCAGAAGGCGCAAAAGTCATCGATTAATAAAAATAAGGAAGCAAACATGACAAACAAAGTGTCACTCGACAAATCAAAAATTAAATTTGTGCTATTAGAGGGCGTGCACCAAAGTGCATTAGATACCTTGCATGCCGCAGGCTACACCAATATCGACTTTTACAAAAAAGCCTTAGATGGTGATGAGCTAAAAGAAGCCATTAAAGATGCGCATTTTATCGGCTTACGTTCTCGTACTAATTTGACTAAGGAAATGATTGAAGCTGCGCCGAAACTCATTGCCATTGGCTGTTTCTGTATTGGTACCAACCAAGTGGATCTTGATGCGGCAAAAAAATGCGTGGGATTCCAGTATTTAATGCCCCGTTCTCCAATACACGTTCTGTGGCTGAATTAGTGTTGGGTGAAATTTTGCTTTTAATGCGTAATATCCCTCAAGCGAATGCAGATGTACATCGTGGTTTATGGAATAAATCGGCAGTGGGTTCTCATGAAGTGCGTGGCAAAAAATTAGGTATTGTGGGTTACGGCCATATCGGTTCGCAATTAAGTATTATTGCGGAATCTCTAGGGATGGAAGTATATTTCTACGATATTGAAAAATAAATTGCCATTGGGTAATGCAAAACAGTTACACACACTTGAAGAGTTGTTAGGTTCTTGTGATGTGATTTCGCTTCATGTACCAGATTTACCTTCAACTCGTAATTTAATGAGTGCTGAACGTATTGCGCAATTAAAACAAGATTCTATTTTGATCAATGCGGCACGTGGTACGGTAGTGGATATTGATGCTTTAGCAGCTGCGCTTGAGCAAGGTAAAGTTCGTGGTGCAGCGGTTGACGTATTCCCTGTTGAGCCAGCATCAATCAATGAAGAGTTTGTTTCTCCATTACGTAAATTTGATAATGTGATTTTAACCCCGCATATCGGTGGTTCTACAGCGGAAGCCCAAGAAAACATTGGTTTTGAAGTCGCGGGTAAATTTGTGAAATATTCTGATAATGGTTCAACTCTTTCTTCAGTGAACTTTCCCTGAAGTATCTTTACCAGAACACGTTGGCACAAAACGCTTTACTTCATATTCACGAAAACCGTCCGGGTGTATTAAACAAATTGAACCAAATTTTCGTTGAAGATAATCTCAATATTGCGGCGCAATTTTTACAAACCGATCCGAAAATTGGTTATGTCGTAGTGGATATCGAAACAGATGATGCGTCCCCGTTATTGGCTAAACTTCGTGAAATTGAAGGCACAATTAAATCGCGTGTGTTGTTTTAATGTGAAAAATTAAGCGAAAACTGACCGCACTTTGTGTGGGATAGAACGCAAAATGGGCAAAGTAGGTTATCTTACTTTGCCCATTTTTATTAACTGTTTGCGGCTTACATTTATTTTATCATGGCTTTAAATAGATTTCGGCGATCAGAATTAAATGTTGGCTGTGCAGTTGGTATGGATAAAAACCATACGCAAACAATCCTGTGTGAGTTGAACCGCTTGTTCATTAGTCAGATTTGGATCGAGCGGTGAATGTAAGGAGCAACTTAAATATTGCGGTACATTTTCAAGACTACTAACGGTGAAGGTTAGCGCTTTGTACGGCAGTTGAACGGTGAGTTTATCACCTAATTCACGCGGTTCCCATTGTTGTTGAGAACCTGGCAGAATCACCACACTCATCATCCACGGGGTTAATACTGTGCCAATCCATTGGTCTTCGAATAAAACAAATTTAGGGCAAAAACATTCAATGCCTTTGTGATAGAAAGGGAGATCTTGCATTTCAGGCACAATGTTTTTGCATTTCGGTAAGGAAAATATCTGTTGGGTTTTCTTCAAAGCCAGTGACAGAGGTTAAAAGTGCGGTAGAATTTTTACTCGTAAATCCTGAAGATTTACTCGCTCCTTCGGAGCCGTTGGCAAAGCCAACGTTCAAAAAGCTTTGCTTTTTGTCAGGTGTTTTTTCGTGTCGATACATGGTTTATTTTTCAATATTAATAAGATTAAAGCATAGCAGGTGAAATCTTAAAGAAAGTTCCCCTCTTTCGTAAAGAGGGGTTAGGGGAGATTTAACTCTTATCTCTATTAATTAAGTCAAATCTCCCCTGCCCCTCTTTTTCTAAAGAGGGAATCTAGATTAAGCCGTATTCCTTAATGACTTGATTTAACGTTTCAAAAAAACCTTTGGCAACACGTTTTTGTATTGTTTTCCGTCAAACCAATTCCAGATTCTAGCGATTCTGGTTGGATGCCGATAAGGCAAAGGTGTTTCGGGAATTCGTCCGTTAATTTCATTGCAGAAAGTACATCACAAATGCCGAGTTGGTGTGGCGAAATTTTGCGAGAGAAAAAGGTGGGCACTTGCTCGTCATGCAACACAATAATCTCACCTGGCTGTTTGTTAGCAAGCACGGCATCGACAATAATCAAATGCTCGCGATTTGCCATCGCATCCAGTAATTCCATGCCACAAGTACCACCATCGATGATGTCAAAGTGCGGTTGAATTTCAGGGCGTTTTTTTCAAGCTCCTGCACAACGCGTACACCGACACCTTCATCACTTAACAAAATATTGCCGACGCCTAGAATTAACGGCTTCATTACAACACCTTCACTTCAGTCACTTCACCATTTTCGGTATTAACTACGTGCACGGCACAAGACATACAAGGGTCGAAAGAGTGAATAGTTCTGACCACTTCCAATGGTTTAGTTGGATCTGCGACCGGTGTACCAATAATAGAAAGCTCATAAGGACCCATTTGGTCTTGTTCGTTACGTGGACCTGCATTCCATGTAGATGGTACAACGGCTTGATAGTTTTCAATGCGACCGTCTTTGATGACAACCCAGTGAGAAAGCATACCACGTGGTACTTCACCAAAGCCAACACCACGGAACTCACCGCTTGCTGGAATATCTGTTTTTATATACGCCGTCATATCACCTTTAGCGATATTATCAATGAGCATTTGCCATTGAGCACTTAAAATATCGTTGATCGCACAGCAATGCACGGTACGACCGATAATACGTCCAAGGGTAGAATGTAATTGATCGGTGGTTAACGTGTTACCAGTCAATTTTTCATAAATGCCTTTTAATTCATTGAAGTGGTTGACAGTTGGCGTATCATTCGCAGCCAAACCACACATTAAATAGGCGAGAGGACCCACTTCGACAACTTTACCGTAGAAGGTTGGTGCTTTTACCCAAGAGTATTTACCATCATCTTGCCAGCCGGTATATTTCGGACGAGTTAAAGCCAGCCCAAGGTTCTAATGGTTCATCATCTTCGTACCAAGCGTGTTTACCACTTTCTTTAATGCCTTTTACAACGAACTCATCTTTTTGTTGATCAATTGGGCGGAAAGTCGATAAATCGCCGTTTTCGATATAACCACCTTTTAACATGAATTTAGAGTTATCTGCATCAATTGGGTATTCTGGTACAGATAAGTAGTTGCCAGATGTTTTGCCTAAGCTTAACCATTCAGGATAGTAAGCCGCAAATACTGCTGCATCTACTTTATACACTTGGTTAATGAAGTCAGTTAAGCGATCGATACAAGCTTTCACGAACATGAGACGTTCTTGGTTTAGTACCGCTTGGGAATCCAAGTTAATTGGGTTTGCTACACCACCAATCGCCAAGTTTTGAATGTGTGGTGTTTTACTACCGAGTAATGCGACTACACGGTTAGCATCACGTTGACATTCAAGGGCTTGCAAATAGTGTGCTACGGCAATGAGGTTTACTTCTGGTGGAAGTTTCATTGCAGCATGACCGAAATAACCGTTAGCGAAAATACCAAGTTGTCCGCTGTCCACTAATGCTTGAATTTTTTTCTGTACATTGCGGAATTCGTTAGCACTGTTTAATGACCATGTAGAAACGCCTTTTAACATATCTGCTGCTTTTTCAGGATCAGCTTGTAGCGCAGCGGTGATATCCACCCAGTCCATCGCGGAGAGTTGATAGAAGTGCACGATATGGTCATGGATACTATGTGCAGCAAGAATCATGTTACGAATGTACTGTGCATTGACGGGAACTTTAGCACCAATAGCATCTTCTACGGCACGTACGCTGATAATCGCGTGTACTGTGGTACATACGCCACAGATACGTTGCATAATCATCCATGCATCACGTGGGTCGGCACCTTTTACGATATTTTCCATACCGCGCCACATGGTACCTGATGACCAAGCATTGGTGACAACACCGTTTTCAATTTCGCAATCAATACGTAAATGACCCTCAATACGGGTAATTGGGTCAATTGAGATACGTTTTTTTTCTGACATTATTCTGCTCCGCTAACTTTTTTGCTGAATGCCGCTTTTTCGGCAATAATTTTTTCTGAGTCTTCGGTATGTTTTTTCTTTAAATACCGGTAATACAGGGAATAAACGAATGATTAAAATATAGGCACATACTTCAATAGAAACGAAGCCGATTGAAATAAGCAATTCTTCCGCAGATGGGAAATATTGATAGCCGTTGCCCGGGATTATACATGATAAGCGAGTAGTTCATACGCCATAATGCCGCACCGAGTAACATGCTTAATGCCGAAATAAATAACCAACGAGAATCAGATTTTTTTCTCCCCGAGGAAGAGGGTCAGTAATGGTAATACCATCAACCAAACTTCCATCCAGAACATCCATGCTTCAAATCTTTAGTTAATTTATCGAAAACCCACAACCATTTGCAGTTTATCGTTATAAATCAACTCACCAAAACGCACTGCTAAGAAACAGAAAAATTAATCCTGCAGTAACGCGTGCAAGTTGAGTGAAATAAATGACGTTCATCTGGCGTTTTTCCTGCAAGACCTGCTTTAACTAAAGAGCCTTCAAAAGATCACGATAGAGAAGCCCATAATGAACGCAGTCAGTAAGGAGAGTATCGGTAAAACTTCATAGCTTTGCCATACTGGATGGACTTTGTGACCAGCTACAATCATCAAGGAACCCATTGAGGATTGGTGCATCATTGGTAACAAGGCACCCAAGGCAATAATGAAAAAAACATGATTTTTATTCAGTTTATTAAACCATTTTTTCAAGCCGAAGAAACCAAGCCATACAGGGGCAAACTCTAGGGGTTACTACGATGATATACACCGTCATACAAAATGCCGTTTCAAATAGAACGGAATTCGTGTTGAACTGGCCTGGAATGTAGAAATATGGTAAATGCCAATAACGTCCCATATCAATGGTGATAGATAAACCACCAAGGGAATAGCCGAATAAACTTGCAAGCAATGCTGGGCGAACAAGAGCGTGATATTTCCCTTTATTGAAAATATACACGGTCCAAGCGAGAGCCCAACCGCCACAGGCAAATCCTGTACCGACAAGTAAGTCAAAGGCAATCCATAAACCCCAAGGATAACCGCCATTAAGTGCGGTCACGGAACCAATACCAAAAACTAAACGTTTTAAAATTAATAAAACGCAAAGCACGGCAAGTGGTGCAAAAAAGAGAATTGCGGCAGAAACAAGGCGACCGCCTACCGGACGTGGATTACTCATGATGCTCATCCTCCGCTTCTTCGATTTCCTTGCGTGCCTGACGCATGGCTTCTTTTTGTGCTGCAATACGCTCAGCGATTTTATCGCCGTGCATATTTTTGTAAGTCATAAAGGTTAAACCGGCAAGTGCCACTAACGGTAAGGCTAAACCGCGATACAAGAAGTGTTGTAAATGCGCCGCACGAGAACCTGTCGCGACTTCATCTAAGTCTGGTAAACCAAGATTAGCAAAAGGTACACCACTTAAGGCGAGCACCTGTGTACCACCACCTTCTTTTTCACCGTAGATGTGATATTGATATGCCGGTACGGTAGCACGGTATTTATCTGTACTGTTGACGCTTTGACGCGGGTAATCATATTCAGTACCACGTAATAAGCTTAAACGACGTTTAGCTTCAGCCAATAATTCTTCACGTGTACCAAAAATAATGGCACCAGTTGGACAAACATGACAGCAACCAGGTAATTCACCTTTATCTAAGCGTTCAACACCTTTTTGGTTACAGAGTTCACATTTGCTGATTTCACCGAAAGGATTGTCATAGTCGTATTTTGGCACATCAAACGGACAACCTACCATGCAATAACGACAACCGGTACAAATATCGGGATCATATTTTTACGATACCCGTTTTGGGATCTTTGGTAAGTGCTTGAACCGGACAAACCGCAACACAGTTAGGGTCAACGCAATGCATGCATTGTTTTTTCACGTAAGCATAGCCATTTTCTGTTTTGTCTTTATTTGTGCCGTCGCCATCACTCCATACTTGAATCACGTTACGAGTAAACGGTGTGAGTTTGTCATTATTTGACCAAGTTTGATCACCTTTTTGGATTCACGGGTGTGTGGTTTACGTTTTGACATTCAGCCACGCATGCTTGACAACCTACGCAAAGGGTAGAGTCGTAAAGCATTCCTAGTGCGCCAGGAATGGGATCAACTGTTTCCGTTGCCTGCGCACTCGACACAGGCAAGGAGGAAGCGATTCCGCCAAGCATACCTGCTTTTAGAAATTTTCGTCTATCCATCTTATTTACCTGTATGTTGTTCTTTCTCTGCGGCTTTAGCTTCGGAACGGGCTTTATGTTGAGCGCTTAATTCGCGTAAGGTCACAACACTCACGCCTGCTAGGATTGCAGCTGCACCACCTAATAAACCAATGGCAGTCATAGTTGCACCTGAACCTTCGGTGTTGTTGACATCAGGTTTTTCAACACGTGGTGTTGGGTTTTCTACGCCTGCTAATTGGAAAATGCCTTTGGTAAAGCCGACGCCTTTTTCGTTACAACCATAGCAAGGGTGCCCGATACCAACCGGCCAGTTATTACCGCCGACATCACAGAATTCCAAAGTAGAGCAGTTACCGTAAGTTTCTGGTCCTTTACAACCGAGATGATACAAACACCAACCGTTGCGGTGACCGTAATCGCCATATTCTTTAGCGAAACGACCCGCATCAAAGTGTGGACGACGATAGCAGTTTTCGTGAATTAAGCGATCGTAAGCGAATAATGGACGATTTAATTTGTCCATTGCGGGTAGTTTCTTATAAGTAAGAATATAAGCGACAGTTGCAAGGAAGTTGTGTGGATTTGGTGGACAACCTGGAATATTAATCACCGGAGTGCCTTTTGGTAATACTTCAGACAAGCTACTTGCACCAGTTGGGTTGCCGCCACTAGAAGGTACGCCACCCCATGCCGCACAAGAACCGATCGCAATAATTGCTGCCGCACCTTTAGCAGCTTCTTGGATGTGTTCTACAATGGGTTTGCCTGCTACCATACAATAGACGCCACCGTCTTTTACCGGAATAGATCCATCCACGACTAAAACATATTTTCCATAATATTGTTTAATTGCATTGTGTTTATTATCTTCAGCTTGTTCCCCGAAGGCTGCAGAAAGGGTTTCGTGGTATTCTAAGGAAATCATTTCCAATACCAGGTTTTCTACTGTTGGGTGGGTCGCGCGTAGCAAGGATTCAGTACAACCCGTACATTCTTGCGCACCAATCCATAATACTGGTGGACGCTTTGGTTCGGTTAAAGCAGCGGTCATTTCTGCCCCCGCTTTTGAACTTAACCCCATAGTCGCCGCAAGTGCGGTACATAACTTCATAAAAATCCCGACGGGAAACTTCTGCTAAAGCAGAAAATAATCCATCACTTCGTTGCATATAATCACTCCCAAATTGGCACGTTACTTGTATGGTTAATCTGCCTATGATATGCCTTGATGCGGGAAATTTATTTGATCGTAATCAAAAAAATACCCTTTATTTTTCCTTATGAAAATTAGTGGGTAAGTTATTGTTTTTTTAAGGTTATTGAGAATGATTGTTATTTAATGAGGGTTATCTTTCACTTGGAGTATCTTTTTTTGTACATAAAATCACAATAATAAAGAAAGGATTTGGTCTCGAAAAAAATCTTCGTAAAAATTTGACCGCACTTTGCGTCGATATGAATAGGAAGTGAATAAGTTAAATTTCTTGGTTTTGTTTATTTTTTTATTGATTTTTTTATCAACAAAAAAATTGTCTAAGAGAATGGATTTTTATTACGCTTTTTCCCTATACTAAGCAGGGATAATTTTTTTATGGAGAAAATAATAATGAGTGTAGTCGCAGGTATTGTTGTTGTAACTTTAGCTTTCACCATTTCAATGTATAACAAATTGGTTATGAGACGTAATCAAGTGAGCAGTGTTGAAGCCAGTGTGGATGTTCAATTAAAGCGTCGTTATGATTTGTTGCCAAACCTTGTTGCCACAGCAAAGGAATATATGTCGCATGAGCGTAGCTTGCTTGAGCGTATCGTGACGTTACGTGAAAGTGCTAAGTTGGCTCACACTACAAGTGAAAAATTCCAACTCAATAATGAAATTTCGGGGGTATTACGTCATTTACAGGTTCGTCTAGAAAATTACCCTGATCTCAAGGCCAATCAAAATCTTATGCAAATTCAGACCGTACTTAGCGATGTAGAAGAGCAAATTTCTGCAGCAAGACGTACTTATAATTCAGCAGTTGAAGAGTATAACAATGCGGTGGAAATGTTCCCCGTCAAATTTAATTGCAAACTTGTTTAATTTCCAGAAAGGAACATTTTTTTCGATATTCCTCAGAATGAAGCGGAAGTCCCTAATGTGGGTAATTTATTTAAACAATAAGTGGACAAAACAATGAATACACCAAAAAGAGATTGAAGGATTCGTTTTCTTGGATTGGAAAAAAATTAGATGAGGAACGTTTAGCCATAAAATCCCTTATTAACAAATCGATAATAGGGTTGTTTTTTTGGGTTATTTTTGCTTCTCGGCGCGATAGGGAGTGAGAATCTATTAAGTACGGCATTGATTCTTGGTGTGCTCATTTATTGTTTTTCGTCGCTTATTTTTTTAGATATAAACGCTTTATTGCAGAATTTAAAACTCGGGTAATTAACACGATTGTCCAGGAGTTTGGCTTCCACTTTAGACCAGACCGGGGGCTTCATCTTAATGATTTTTTTCTCAGTTTACGATAGTTATCCGGCGAGTTATCGTAGTGAGGATTTAATTTTTGGGTGAGCTTGACCAGACTGAAGTTGAAATCTGTGATTTTTGCAGCGTTTAATATGGAACCGAGCGGAAAAAAATGATGAAAGGATTAAGGACCACGACCTTTCAAGGCATTTTTATTTAAAGCGACCTTCCCTAAAGAACTGGCCCATTGGGTTTATGTTTGCGATAAGAAGGAGGGGTGTTTAAGAAAAGAAGGTGAAATTGCTTTTGATGGATAGTCCATCTTTTAATCGTTATTTTGATGTGTTTACTGAAGATCAAATCTTAGCCAGATATGCCTTATCGCCTAAGTTAATGGAACGCTTTTTGCAGCTTGAAAGAGAAATTTAATTGTCCTATTTCGATGGTACTTCGTAACCGAGAAGTGATTATTGCAGCTAATTTAGGAAAGAATAGTTTTGAACCATCTTTTGAAAAAGTCATTGCTGGAAGACAGTACGATTCGTGATTATATTTCGAGTATCAAAGGTTTTCACAGATATGGTGAAAGAACTCGGGTTAAATAACCACATTTGGAAATAAAGTGTTAATGCAATAAAAAAAGACGAGTTTTAGATAAAAACTCGTCTTTTTGTTTATATGCTATGTACTTTGTTTATTGGTTTTTAAACAGCGAAAAATTTTTGACCGCACTTTTTATTTCGCAAAAATAGTCAGTTTTTTTGCTATAATTCCGCACAATTTTCATTACAAAATAGAGAAAAAAACTATGTCAGAAACACCGGTTACAGAAAAATGCTTATGGTGCATCAAGTATTAAAGTCTTAAAAAGGGCTTGATGCGGTTCGGAAACGTCCGGGCATGTATATTGGGGATACCGATGATGGAACAGGCCTACACCATATGGTGTTTGAGGTAGTGGATAACGCGATCGATGAAGCGCTTGCTGGCTATTGTTCCGATATTATCGTTACTATTCATGATGACAATTCTGTTTCTGTACAAGATGACGGTCGTGGTATTCCGGTAGATATTCATCCGGAAGAAGGGTGTTTCTGCGGCAGAAGTTATTATGACCGTGCTTCATGCGGGTGGTAAATTCGATGATAACTCTTATAAAGTATCAGGTGGTTTACACGGCGTGGGTGTTTCGGTAGTAAATGCACTTTCTGATAAATTGCAATTAACCATTCGTCGCCAAGGTCATGTGTACGAGCAATTCTATCACTTAGGTGAGCCTCAAGGGCCTTTAACTATTATCGGTGAAACGCAAGCGACGGGTACAACGGTGCGTTTTCTGGCCAAGTCCAGAAATCTTTGCGATTACAACTTTCGATTACAAAATTTTAGCAAAACGCTTACGTGAGCTTTCATTCTTAAACTCTGGTGTATCGATTCGTTTAATCGATAAACGTGATGGCACAGAAGATCACTTCCATTACGAAGGTGGTATTCAAGCGTTTCGTTGAATATTTAAATAAAAAAATAAAAATCCAATTCACCCAAAACCATTCTATTTTTTTCAGCTGAAAAAAAGACGGTATTGGCGTGGAAGTTGCATTGCAATGGAATGATGGCGTAAACGAAAACGTTTATTGCTTTACCAATAACATTCCACAGCGTGATGGTGGTACTCACTTAGCCGGTTTCCGTGGTGCATTAACTCGTAGCTTAAATAACTATATGGAAAGCGAAGGGTTACTGAAAAAAAGAGAAAGTGAGCACATCAGGTGACGATGCGCGTGAAGGTTTGGTGGCGATTATTTCGGTGAAAGTGCCCGATCCTAAATTCTCTTCACAAACAAAAGACAAATTAGTGTCTTCTGAAGTGAAAAGTGCGGTTGAATCTGCCATGAATGAGCGTATGCAGGAATATCTATTAGAAAATCCAGCTGATGCGAAAATCATTGTAAATCAAATTATTACGGCTGCACGTGCACGTGAAGCTGCACGTAAAGCACGTGAAATGACCCGTCGCAAAGGCGCATTAGATATTGCTGGTCTTCCGGGTAAATTAGCTGACTGCCAAGAAAAAAAGATCCAGCTCTTTCAGAACTTTACCTCGTGGAGGGGATTCTGCGGGTGGTTCGGCAAAAATCAGGTCGTGATCGTAAAACCCAAGCGATTTTACCGTTAAAAAGGGAAGATTCTTAACGTTGAAAAAAAGCACGTTTTGACAAAATGCTTTCTTCTCAAGAAGTGGGCACTTTAATTACAGCACTTGGCTGTGGTATTGGTCGCGATGAATATAATCCGGATAAATTACGTTATCATCACATCATTATCATGACCGATGCGGACGTGGACGGTTCACACATTCGTACTTTATTGTTGACCTTCTTCTATCGTCAAATGCCGGAATTAATTGAGCGTGGTTACGTGTATATTGCTCAGCCGCCACTTTATAAAGTGAAAAAAAAGGTAAACAAGAGCGTTATATCAAAGATAACGACGAAATGGTGCAATATGAGTTAATGCTTGCGTTAGATGGTGCAGCGTTACATATCAGTGCTAATGCACCAGCAATGAATGATTTAGTGTTTGAGAAATTAGTAGGCGAATATAACAATGTTCAGAAATTAATTACTCGTTTAAGTCGTTACTATCCTGAGCCATTATTACAAGGCTTGGTTTACCAACCACAATTAACCGTTGATTTAATGCGTAATGAAAGTGCGGTCGAAAAATTGGGCGAATGCTTTTTGTTGCGTACTTTAACTGAAAAAAAGAAACGGAAGCACATTTATATTCAGCAAGAACGCAATTTAACAGCGAACGCCAAGTATATGAAGCGGTTATTACCGTTCGTAAACATGGTATTGATACCGATTACTTCATTAACTTTGATTTTTGTGACGGGCAATGAATTTGCGAAGATTTCTACATTCGGCCAGCAAGTCAATGGCTTGCTCGAAGAGGGGCGTATGTCACTCGTGGTGAAAAAAACTCAACCCGTTCAATCATTTGAACAAGCTGTTGAATGGTTGATGAAAGAATCTCGTCGTGGCTTAGAAATCCAACGTTATAAAGGATTGGGTGAAATGAACGCTGAGCAACTTTTGGGAAACCACCATGGATCCAAATGCTCGTCGTATGTTAAAAGTATCAATTAAAGATGCTGTTGCAGCAGACCAACTCTTCACCACATTAATGGGTGATGAAGTTGAGCCTCGTCGTGAATTCATCGAAATGAATGCGTTGCGAGCAAACTTAGACGTTTAGTCTAATATTCAAAAAAATATCACTGAGAAATGACCGCACTTAGGAAAACCGAGTGCGGTATTTTTTTATTTTATTTAGAAATGGAAATAATTTTTCAATTAGATCTATTATTTGTGTGTATTCTTTACTATAATTTTTCACGATTTTTTTATCGTTTAAGGACAATGATACGAAATAGACTCGTTTTTGGTTGTTAGATTGGTAGCAAAGTACGCATAGTAATGTGCGTACTTCTTTTTGTTTTTTTAGGAGCAATCATTATGATGATAGATAAACGCCCTAATTAACACGGTGGCCGACAGTAAAAAAATGGATTGGCATCACGGTGTTATGGAACTGGGTGGCGTTAATTGGTGGGATTATCAGTGCCGTCGTGTTTTTCTTATATTTTTACAGGCGGCTTATTTTTAATGAATTGGGCCCGACTAAGTGCGGTCATTTTTGGGCATTGTTTTAGTTGCTGCTTTGGCGTTGCGTGCCTTTGCGGGTAAAAAAATCGGTGCAGGCCTCTTATTTTGCCAGTACGAAAGTGAAAACATGAGTTGCGTAGCCTCATCTATCGCAAATTGGCTTCCATGCCACTTAACCAAGTGAATCAACAATCTACGTCAAATATTATCCAAGTGGCTTCAGAAGGCGTGGAACAACTTGAAATCTACTTTGGGCGTTATTTACCTCAGCTTTTTTTATAGCTTGCTTGCACCCGCTCACACTCTTCGCTTTTTCTGATCTTTTTCAGCTTTTAAAACAGCCGTGATTTTTGTTGATTTGCGTGCCGCTGATTCCTATGTCGATTATTGCGGTGAATAAAATTGCGAAAAAAACTCTTGGCAAAAATATTGGTCCATTTATGTGGGGTTAGGCAGCAGTTTCTTAGATAATCTACAAGGTTTAATCACGCTGAAAATCTATCAAGATGATGCTTATAAAGCGAAAGCAATGGATGAGGAAGCAGAACATTTCCGTAAAATTACCATGAAAGTGCTCACCATGCAGCTTAACTCAGTATCGCTGATGGATTTACTTGCTTACGGTGGTGCGGCAATCGGGATTTTAACGGCCTTGTTGCAATTCCAAGCGGATCAATTAACCGTATTAGGGCGTCATTTTATTTATTCTGCTTTCTTCTGAATTCTTTATTCCACTTCGTTTATTGGGTTCTTTCTTCCATGTGGCGATGAATGGTAAAAGCGGCATCAGATAAGATCTTTCACATTGTTAGATACGCCCAGTGGAAACTCAAACACAAGCGGTCGATTTTGCAGCGAAAAAAATGCCATTCAGGTGGATATTCAAGATCTGCATTTTGCTTACAGCGAAGAGAAGCCTGCGATTGTTGGCTTAGATTTAAGCATCTTACCAAATCAGCTTACGGTATTTGTGGGTAAAAGTGGTTGTGGTAAATCTACCTTGGTTTCATTGCTAATGGGCTTTAATCAAGCGCAACAAGGTAAGATTCTATTCAACGGCCAAGAAATTCAAGAGATTGATCGTCATTCGTTTTACGAAAAAAAGTCTCTTTGGTGAGCCATAGCAGTTATGTGTTTAAAGGTACGCTGCGCGAAAAATATGAGCATGGCGAAAATTGATGCCACAGATGAGCAAATTTATGCGTGTTTTAGAGCAAGTCAATCTGGCGCAATTCGTTCGAGATAATGGTGGATTAAATATGCAGCTATTAAGCCGTGGCGCGAATTTATCCGGTGGTCAAATTCAACGTTTAGCCTTAGCACGCGCGTTATTACACAATGCGGCGCTTTATATTTTTGACGAAGCAACCAGTAACATTGATGTGGAAAGCGAAGAAATTATTTTGCAGTTCATTCAACAATTTAAACAACAAAAAAACCATTGTGATGATTTCTCATCGCTTGGCGAATGCCGTGAATGCCGACTGCATTAATGTGCTTGAACAAGGCAAATTGATTGAGCAAGGCACGCATAAAGACCTCATGGCAAAAAAACAAGGTGCGTATGCTGAAATGTTCCAACAACAAAAAGATTTAGAACAAATTAGAGAGGTGGCAAAATGCGTAAAAAAATGGTTTTTGTTGTGATGGGGCATTTGTTGAAATTAGTGACCCCACTGGCGCATATCATGGCGTTTACCATCACCATGGGAACGCTCGGTTTTCCTAGCTGCTATCTTTATTATGGTGCTTGGGGCGATGGGTTTAGTAAATTTATTAAACTTTGACACCCATTTAAGTTTTTTTCTGGAATTTTGACCGCACTTATCGTGTTAGCGGTGGCTCGTGGCGCATTGCGTTATTTAGAGCAAATGTCTGGGCATTATATCGCCTTTTAAATTGTTGGCATTATTGCGCGATAAAGTGTTTTTCTTCTTTACGTCGCTTGGCTTTTTGTGAAGTTGCAAGACAAACAAGCGGGGCAATTAGTGTCATTAGTCACCAATGATATTGAATTGCTCGAAGTGTTCTATGCGCACACTATTGCACCGATTATGATTGCGTTCTTTACTTCTGCGATTTTATTGCTGGTCTTTGGGCATCTTTCAGGCTGGTTTGTGGTTGTTGCATTAGCCGCTTATTTAACAGTGGGCGTGATTCTACCCATTATTACCACCAAATTGGCGCGTGAAGATGGCCGACGCTATCGTGAGTTAGTAGGCGAAATGAATGACTTTCTTCCTCGACAGCGTACGAGGCATGAAAGAAATTCAACTTTTTCGGCTATGCGAAACAACGTTTAGATGAAATTCAACAACGCAGCCAAAAAAATTGATACGGCTTTTTGAACGTATTAAAGACCAAGAAGCGAAAAGTGCGCGTTTACACTGAAGTGGCAGTATCAGCGTTTAACATCATTATGTTATTCACGGGCTTAATTTTTGTTTAGTCTAGATAAGATTGATTTTTCTGCCTTTTTTTAATCGGCGTGATTTTTATTGATGTCTAGCTATGGCCCGGTTATTGCGTTAAGTAACCTTTCAAGCAACTTGTTACAAACCTTGGCTTCAGGTGAGCGTGTATTGAGTTTGCTAGCAGAAGAACCCTGAATTAAAAAGACGTAGAAAGTGCGGTCGATTTGAAAGAGGTTTCTCGCATTGATGTAGAGAACGTCAAACTTTTGCTTACGGTGAAGAACAAATTTTTATCGGATGTTAGCTTGTCAGTGAAAAAAAGGTGAAATTTTAGGGTATTCACGGCAGAAGCGGCAGCGGTAAAAGTACCCTGTTAAAACTGCTGATGCGTTTTTTTACGATCCTAAATCGGGTAGCATTAAAATTAACGGCGAAACCTTACCGAATATCAACACCCGTAGTTTGCGTGACAATATGGCGTACATTACCCAGCAAACCTACATTTTCAACGAAACCATCGAGGAAAATATTCGCCTTGCACGCCGTGATGCAACATTAGAAGAAATTATGGAAGCCGCGAAGAAAGCGTCAATTCATGATTTCATTTTAAGCTTGCCAGAAGGTTATCAAACGAAAAATGACGGAATTGGGCGGCAACCTCTCTGATGGTGAAAAAAACAACGTATCGGTATTGCTCGTGCATTCCTACACAACGCACCGATTATTTTACTCGATGAACCGACCAGTAATTTGGATAGCTTAAACGAAGCGATGATTTTGAAATCATTGTTGAACGTGAAAGCAGAAAAATTGATTATTCTCGTAAGTCACCGCCAGTCTACCATGGCTATTTGCGATCAGGTGATTGGCATTGAGAATGGAAGAATGTCGTAAGGCAGTGAGAAAAAAAGAGCGGTCAAATTGACCGCTCTTTTTTTATTTTCTTAATTTCACTAATTCAACTTCATGATTTTTCACCTTTTTCTAAGAATGAGATTGGCGCGCTCACGAGTCGGCAGAATGTTTTGTTTTAAATTCAATCCGTTAATGTTATCCCAAATGTTACTGGCTGTTTCAATGGCTTCTTGCTCAGAGAGATTAGCGTAATGTTTAAAATAGGAATCGGGATTGGTGAAAGCACTTTGACGGAATTTTAAGAATCGTTTGATGTACCATTCTTTGAGTAAGTTCTCGTCTGCATCAACGTAAATGGAGAAATCCACAAAATCAGACACGAAGGTTTGATTGGCTTTATTTGAACCTGTTTGGAGAACATTTAGTCCTTCTAAAATTAAAATATCCGGTTGGTCAACAATATCAAATTTATCAGGAACGATATCGTAAGTCAGATGAGAGTAAATAGGCGATTTTACAGATGGCTTGCCTGATTTGATATCAGCTAAAAAAACGAATTAATTTGGCCGTATCATAAGAAATAGGGAAGCCTTTTTTTCTGTAGCAAATCATCTTTTTTTAAGTTTCTCTAATGGATAAAGAAAACCATCAGTAGTAATCAGATCAACTTTTTCGTTCGGTAGGCCAGTGGGTTAGCAAAGATTGCAAAAATACGTGCCGATGTACTTTTTCCCGACAGCAACACTACCCGCGATACTAATGATGTAAGGGACTTTAGGGCTTTGTCCGCCAAGAAAACGATTTAAAAACGGTTTGGCGGCGAAGGTTTTTCGTCAATGTAGTAGTTAATAAGACGTGCAAGTGGCAGGTAAATGGTGCTCACTTCATCGAGAGAAAGCTCTTCATTAAAACCTAAAAGCGGTTTGAGATCTTGCTCCGTTAATTTTTAGCGGAACAGATTTTTCTTAATTCGGCCCATTGTTGACGGCTAAAGTTCAGAAAAGGGTGTGAGTTGTTCGGTAATTTCCACGGTGCTTTATATCTAGAGTGAAAAAAAATTGGACAAAATATACCCTATAAATGAGTTGTGATCATCGTTTTTTTATTAAAAAGTGATGAGTTTTAAAAGCAAGAATGTGGCTTTTTGCTTGTAAATTAGACGAATAGTTAAAAAAAACGCATTTTTCATAAAAAAAACTTGTCAGGCATAAAATTTTCCATATAATACGCCTCACTTGCTTACAACACGCCGACTTAGCTCAGTAGGTAGAGCAACTGACTTGTAATCAGTAGGTCACCAGTTCGATTCCGGTAGTCGGCACCATCCTTTAGTAAACAAGTATTCATTTAGCGTGGAGGGGTTCCCGAGCGGCCAAAGGGGCAGACTGTAAATCTGTTGGCTCAGCCTTCGAAGGTTCGAATCCTTCTCCCTCCACCATTTTTCTAAATGAATTCTGATGGGACAGATGAATTTAGGACTGCGGGCATCGTATAATGGCTATTACCTTAGCCTTCCAAGCTAATGATGCGGGTTCGATTCCCGCTGCCCGCTCCAAACGCTGATATAGCTCAGTTGGTAGAGCGCACCCTTGGTAAGGGTGAGGTCGGCGGTTCAAATCCGCCTATCAGCACCAGCCTTCAAAATTCCTCTCTCCTTATTAAATAGTAATGATTTTTATTGGTTAATGTGGTTTAATTTACCCATCGATAACCGTGTCTATTTAGAGGGACTCTTTAAATGTCTAAAGAAAAAAATTTGAACGTACAAAACCGCACGTAAACGTGGGTACAATCGGCCACGTTGACCACGGTAAAAACAACTTTAACAGCAGCAATCACAACCGTATTAGCAAAAACACTACGGTGGTGCAGCTCGTGCATTCGACCAAATCGATAACGCGCCAGAAGAAAAAAAGCGCGTGGTATCACCATCAACACCTCACACGTTGAATACGATACTCCAACTCGTCACTACGCACACGTTGACTGCCCAGGACACGCGGACTATGTTAAAAACATGATTACCGGTGCGGCGCAAATGGACGGTGCTATCTTAGTAGTAGCAGCGACAGATGGTCCCTATGCCACAAACTCGTGAGCACATCTTATTAGGTCGCCAAGTAGGTGTACCTTACATCATCGTATTCTTAAACAAATGCGACATGGTAGATGACGAAGAGTTATTAGAATTAGTAGAAATGGAAGTTCGTGAACTTCTTTCTCAATATGACTTCCCAGGTGACGATACTCCAATCGTACGTGGTTCTGCATTACAAGCATTAAACGGCGTTGCAGAATGGGAAGAAAAAATCCTTGAGTTAGCAAACCACTTAGATACTTACATTCCCTGAGCCAGAGCGTGCAATTGACCAACCGTTCCTTCTTCCAATCGAAGACGTGTTCTCAATTTCAGGTCGTGGTACAGTAGTAACAGGTCGTGTTGAGCGTGGTATCATCCGTACTGGTGATGAAGTTGAAATCGTTGGTATCAAACCAACAGCGAAAACAACAGTAACTGGTGTTGAAATGTTCCGTAAATTACTTGACGAAGGTCGTGCAGGTGAAAACATCGGTGCATTATTACGTGGTACCAAACGTGAAGAAATCGAACGTGGTCAAGTATTAGCGAAACCAGGTTCAATCACTCCACACACTGATTTCGAATCAGAAGTTTACGTATTATCAAAAGATGAAGGTGGTCGTCACACTCCATTCTTCAAAGGTTACCGTCCACAGTTCTATTTCCGTACAACTGACGTAACTGGTACAATCGAGTTACCAGAAGGCGTGGAAATGGTAATGCCTGGTGATAACATCAAAATGACAGTAAGCTTAATCCACCCAATCGCGATGGACCAAGGTTTACGTTTCGCAATCCGTGAAGGTGGCCGTACAGTAGGTGCTGGTGTTGTTGCGAAAATCATCAAATAATTGATGTATTAACTGTAACAAGTTAGATTAAAGAAGGCGTATCGAAAGATGCGCCTTTTTTTATTTTTATCAATGAATGTCGTTTTTTTATGATAGAAAGTGCGGTCAAAAAAATCGTGTTGTTTTGGTATGATACAGACTCATTTTTTTATACAGGTGGTTTTTATGCAACAACTTCCATTTAAAGCCGTTGTTTCTGATCTTGACGGTACATTACTCAACTGCTAATCATGTAATTGGTGATTTTACAATTGAGATATTAAATAAATTAGAACAAAAAGATGTTGATATTATTTTTAGCGACAGGCCGTAATCACACGGATGTTTCTTCTATTTTTAGGGTAAGATTGGAGCGGAGCGTGCTGTAATGATTACTTCCAATGGCGCGAGAGTACGCGACCTAAAAGGTAACCTTATTTATAGCAATAGTCTTCCAGAAGAAATCGTGCTTGAGTTGTATAAAAATCCCTTTTGATCGTACCAAGATTTGTATCAATACTTATCAAGATGATGGTTGGTTTATCAATATAGATGTGCCTGAATTAGCAAAAATATCACAAGGATTCAGGCTTTCATGTATGAGGTGGTTGATTTCACAAAAACATCATGGAAGAGGAACTGAAAAAGTATTTTTTTATTGCTCGTGATCCCGAAAGATCTTGTAGAACTGGAAGATTATCTTAGAACGCATTTTGGTGATAAAACGACGATTGTTTATTCCGCTGTGACTTGCTTAGAGGTCATGAACAAAAAAATGTATCTAAAGGTGATGCACTAGTTCATCTATTAGAAAATAGAAATTATGGATTAAAAGATTGTATTGCTTTTGGTGATGGTCAGAATGATGTTGAAATGCTTTCTTTGGCTGGTAAAGGTTATGTAATGGCAAATGCTGATCCTCGTCTAAAAGAAGCTTGCCCTGAATTGGAAGAGATTGGGTTCAATAAAGATGAAGCAGTAGCTAAGCATTTGGCGGAGCTTTTTGGTATCAAATAAATGTTTCAGTCAATCATTCTTGTGAGCACAGGTGCAGCTATCGGTGCATCCCTACGATGGGGATTGGGTCTTTGGTTGAATTCACTATTTAGCACACTTGCATTTGGTACACTTGTGGCGAACTTTATTGGCTGTTTTTTTGATGGGGATTTTTAGTGGCCGCCTTTTTGGTTATTTCCTCAATTTAGCCCTGAATGGCGATTATTCTTAGTGACTGGATTTCTTGGTGCTCTCACCACCTTTTTCTTCTTTTTTCAGGCGAAGTAATAGAACTCTTTTTTTAAAGAAGAGTGGGTAAATGGATTGTTCGTTTTTAGTGAGCCATTTAGTTGGTTGTTTAATTTTTTTACAGTATTAGGGATTTATTTCTTTAGGCTCATCAGTCTTCTATTCCATTTCCGATAAAATCGCTAAATTCTTCAGAATAAAATCCATGAGAGAGCATATACTGCCAAATTTTTTTGTTTGCTTTTTGATTGGTTGAGGTTCTGCATAATTAGGAAACTTTTTGTGTAGAACCTTTTCTGCTATTTCAATCCAATTAATTTCACTTTCTGCGAGGGACTTCATTGATTACGTCTGAAGATACACCTTTCAGTTGACGTAATTCTTGTTTGATACGATTTGCACCATACCCACGTTGCGAACGTGCGTGTAAATAATTTTCAGCAAATCGCTTATCATTTTGCCAGTTTTTTTTCTGACAGTAAGCAATCGTTTCATCGATCTCATCTTCTGTAAATGCTTTTTTTCCTGCATTTTTATTGCGTAGTTCAAATTCGCTATATTCACGTCGAGCAAGTAAATTAACGACATAGCTCAAAGGCAAGAGAAGACATAGAAAATTCCTTTTTAGGTGAAATACGGGTTGAAATGAAAAGTGCGGTCAATTTTGACCGCACTTTTTAGTGATTAGAAATCGCTTTCTGCGTCATCATTAGATTGTTCAATGTCCGCCATTAATGCTTGTTCTGGGTTAGCGACTAATTCAGCACGAAGCTTCGCTTCAAGTTCATCTGATTTTCGCAGGGTTTTCATGTAACCACTTTCATCGCATTGGCTTTACCTTGACCAATCTTTTTTTCACCGTTGTATGCATACCATGCACCAGATTTCTCAACTAGTTTGTGTTTAACACCGAGTTCAATTAATTCGCCAGCTTTAGAAATACCTTCTCCGTAAAGAATTTGGAAATCAACTTGGCGGAAAGGTGCAGCTAATTTGTTTTTGACTACTTTAACACGAGTTTCGTTACCAATGACCTCATCTCCATCTTTAACTGAACCAGTACGACGGATATCTAAACGCACAGAAGAGTAGAATTTTCAGTGCGTTACCACCGGTTGTGGTTTCTGGGTTACCAAACATGACACCAATTTTCATACGAATTTGGTTAATGAAGATAACGAGACAGTTTGCATTTTTAATTTGACCGGTTAATTTACGTAGCGCTTGAGACATTAAACGCGCTTGTAAACCCATATGTGAATCACCCATTTCACCTTCAATTTCAGCTTTCGGGGTAAGTGCAGCAACCGAGTCCACGATGACGACATCTACAGCACCAGAACGTACTAATGCATCACAAATTTCAAGTGCTTGTTCACCGTTGTCTGGCTGGGAGACTAAGAGCTCTTTAACATCAACGCCAAGTTTTTGCTGCATAAATAGGATCAAGTGCATGCTCCGCATCGATAAACGCACAGGTTTTACCTACTTTTTTTGTGCTTGAGCGATAACAGATAAAGTTAAAGTTGTTTTTACCAGAAGATTCAGGTCCAAAAAAATTTCAACAATACGACCCATTGGTAAACCACCAATACCAAGAGCGACATCAAGACCCTAAAGAACCAGTTGAAACAGATTCTACATCAAGGGCTTGAGTATCGCCCAATTTCATAATTGAGCCTTTACCGAATTGCTTTTTCAATTTGACCAAGTGCTGCAGCGAGCGCTTTTTGCTTTTTTCTTCTTGAGTTGCCATATAAAACCTTCTTAAACAGAGTTATCTAAATTTGGCTAGATTATATCTGTATTGATGTACAGTATCAAGAGAAAATTTTTTTCCTTGACGAAAAAAATGTGAATCAGATTCCAAACTTGATAAATAGTTTATTTAAAATCAACTTCTTAAGTATTTTTTTAGATCTTGAATTTGTGCTGAGAGAATTTTTTTCACCCAGTTCATATACAGTTCTTATTTTGGTTTCATCTCGTTCTAATCGACCTATATTGAGCGGTACATTTGGACGGATCACAAAGATTTTTATTTTTGTTTTTTTCTAAACGAATGATTTCTTCTACTTGTTCATTATAAGTGCGGTAGCGATTTTTCTAAGGTTTTTAACTAAGTGTGGATATTTGCGATAAAAAAAGCTTGAATAAAAAAAGAAGAAGATTTTTGTTTTACGGTAGTCGATAGGTTGGGTTAAAACAACGATGATTTTTATCACAACCGAGCTCTTGTGCTTTTTCAAATGGAATACTATCAGCAATTCCACCGTCTAGATATTTTTTTGTCCCATTAATTTCCACAAATTGCGAGACAAAAAGGCATGGCCGAGGTTGCTCTGAAGTATTCCATTTCTTTGAAAACATTTTCGATTTTGAAATATTCAGCTTCACCATTCTCGATGTTTGTGGCAGCTAAATAGAAATCAATGTGAGATTTTTTTCAAATTCATTTTTGATCAAAAGGGTCGAGATTAAAGGGGAGATCATAGAAAGCGAAGTCTTTATTGACAATGTTGCCTGTTGTAAAAAGGCTATGAAATCCCATGTACCGTTTATCTTTAAGATATTTTTAGGTTATATCTCAACGCTCTTTCTTTTTTTGATTGGATGCATAATTTATGCCAAATAATGCGCCCCGCAGAAACGCCAATAATTTTATCTATTTGAATGTTTTTGTTCCATGAGTGCATCAAGAACGCCTGCTGTAAACATTCCTCTCATGCCGCCACCTTCAAGAACGAGTCCTACTGTCATTTTTTTACTCCTGAATTTCTAAAAAAAATTTCTAATGGTTAAATATTAAACTATAAACTTGTTTTTTTCTTATCTAGTTGTTTATCAATAAATAAATTTTTGCATTTGCGATCTTTCTCACAAATTTGAAATTTTATATTCGTCATCTTTAACTGGTTATGATATAACCATTTTTTGAGAAGTACTTCTTGGTATAGTCGTATGTGATTAACCTTAAAGTAAGGAGGAGTTTTAAAATGAAAAACTCTCATAATCCCAAATGATCATATCAGTAAAGTATGTGATTTGTTAAATCAACTTATCGGAGATGTAACAAGTAAAAAAATCTATTTACAGGGATATGGCTTGTTTCATAAAGAAAAAAAGATATGTTTGCTGTTTGGGCCAAACAATAAGGTTTACTTGCGAGCTAAGGATGAGCTTTCGATAAAACTAAAAAGGACTTGGATGTAAACCCTTTACAACAAATGAACTCAATAAGCGCTTTGTATTATCTGATTATTATGCTTTTAACTGAAAGTATCTTGAAAGATAATGTCTTAATGAGAACCTTGATCATTCTTTCAATTACTCAAATAAGGAAGGAAAAAAACTCGATTCTGCACTCTCTAAGATTGGACGGATTCGTGATTTACCGAATTTATCAGTTAAGTATGAACGAGCATTAAAGAAAGTTGGTATTGATAATGTCGATATTTTACGACAAATAGGTGCTGAAAATGCAATTGTTCGTTTGAAGAAAGCGGACATTGGTGCAACAGAAGCTTTTTATTGGCGACTTCGTGGTGCTTTAGAAAATCGTAATTGTGAGTTTTATACTGAGAAAGAAAAAGAGAGGGCTTATTAAACTTAATGAAATACTTTCTGCAAATGGATTTAGGCGCTGTAAACGAACTTTTAAAAAAAGGCTGAATAGCATAACTTAAAAGGTATCTGCGTCTAAAAAAAATCATCTATCGATAAATTTTTTTAAAAAAAGTGCTTGCGTGGATTTCAAAAATCCCTATA